>ERZ773242.43-NODE-43-length-120168-cov-15.584541_pt1 | contig 120168 bp, 90 predicted proteins | sample MGYA00511077_ERZ773242 | MGnify/ENA primary metagenome ERZ773242 (study PRJEB29015, sample SAMEA2737754) | human gut metagenome | biome: human gut; feature: human-associated habitat; material: faeces | place: China | collected 2012 ... | reverse complement strand
AAACAACTTTCCCACACTCAACATTATTTGTTGATCACATGGAGGATTGGAGTGCTAACTTTTATTGATTTTTTCTATTATCTGTTTCATTATAATTTTATATGATACTAATGTTTGGTGGCTAACCGACCTTTTAGGGAGGTTGAGCCGCTTGTTACCCACATAATTCATTTTTCTTTTGAAAGAATAGATACATAGTTATCTATATCTTGCTGTAATTCATTCCAATGTGCTGATAAATTTGGATAAAGCCCGGTTGCGCCACACCCTACCATCCTAATAAGTGCTAAAAAACGATATTCACTGGCATTTCGTTCATTTTCTTCTTTTTCAATCTTCTCTTGAAGCAGTACATCTGGATAAACAACACGTTGATATAGTTTATCAATAAATTCTCTGCGTTTTTCTGGGGTATTGAATATACTATCCACTGGTTGTGCTCTAATAGAATCTATTTCTTTTGCTCTTGCATTAGCTTCTTCATGTTTTTCTTGCTTATACAAAAGAAATACTTCAAGTCCCCATATATATAATATGAAATCCCATACACGATAAACCCCTTTTCCCGGAAAGGGGATGTCATGCGTATAGCGACAAACTGCAAAAGTTTCTTCAATATACCCATACACAAAAAGCCGATAAGCTAAGTGGCATAGATTTTCGGCATCTGCGCCACTATTAAAAGAACATTTCTTTATTAACTTTTTGCACAAACTCGCTACCTTCTTTTGGGGGCAAGAGTTCATTATTGATTCAAACAATTCTATTCCTGTTTCCATCTTCTTCATTCTTTTGTGGGTAACGTTATACTATCAGCGAAATCCGCTGTTATTTTCTTTAAGTATCAAGTCTCGTTGTCCTCCATTATTAAGTCGTCCAACGGGCTCTTGATATTGCTCTTATAGGTGTCGGCGATGTGGACATACCGCTCCGTTGTCTTGATGTTGTTATGTCCCATCAGTTCCTTCACAATCTTGATGTCCGTCCCTTGCTCCAGCAGATGCGTGGCAAAGGAGTGGCGCAGCAGGTGCGGATAAATCCGTTTCGTGATGCCCGCCTCCTGTGCGGCGGCTTTCAGCCGTTTCGACACGATGCTTTCCGTAAAGGGTTCGCCCGGCCTGCGCTCGAAGAGCCACACTTGGGGCTTATACAGCCGGTTGTATTCCGCCAGTTTCTTCATCAGCGGCCTCGACAGCAGCGTGTAGCGGTCTTTCTTGCCCTTGCCCTGCCGCACCCGTATCAGGTTGCGGGACTCGTTGATGTCGCCGGGCTTCAGTTCCAGCAGCTCGCTGATGCGCAGGCCGGCGGAGTAAAGGATGGAGAACATGCAGAAGAAACGCAGGTCTTTCGCTGCCACATCGAGTATCCGCTTGATTTCCTCCTTGCTCAGCACGTCGGGCAGGGTCTTCTCGCGCTTGGCACGGTTCACCTTGTAGCACCGCCGTTCCTGACCGAGCACTTTCTCGTAGTAGAACTTGATGGCGTTGATGCGCTGGTTCTGCTGGCACGAGGATATGTTCCGCTCACGGATGAGATACAGCAGGTAGCCGTTTATCTCGTCGGACGTGATAGCCTTTACATCCCGCTCCCGGAAGTGCTCCTGAAAATCCCGGAAGTAACCGGTATATACCCGTACCGTGTGGTCGCTGTAACGCACCTGACGGAGCTTCTCCAGATAGCCGGCGGGCAGCGGCGGACGGCTGTCCTCCGCTTTCCGGGGCGTGTAGCCCTTTATGGCGGAGTAGTCGATGAACGCCATCTTCACATAGCGGTCGAAGAACTCCGCAAGCACGAAGCTCTCTTCCGGCAGATAAGCCCTGCCGCCGACAAGCTGCACGCCTTCCTCCTTCGACAGCGGCAGGCGCAGGCCGTCGTGGTCGAAGCTGACTTCGATGAACTTCCTGCCGTGCCGGACGGTCGGCAAAAGTTTTATTCTGGGCTTGTTCTGGTATATGTCCATATCAATTCTTTTTTAATTACTGTTTTGGACAATGTTTCCTCTATTAAATAGGGTTACGCAAGATAGGTATTTTTCCCTGATTTTTTGGTGCTTTTGTCTGTTAATAAACGATAAACGCAAATCTCGCCTGGGACTTTACAGGCAAAGATGCGCCTCCGTTCAATAGACGTGCACATACTGTACTTTCCCGTCAAGCAGTTCCACACAGCGGTCGTCGGAAAAGCGCAAAGTCTCCAGAGTCCTGCCTTCCTTTTTGACTTCCGATTTGTGGTATGGTTCACCCCATGCGGAGATGACCATTTCCCTCGTCATGCCGGTATCGACCTTGCGGAAGGCAATCAGCTTCCCGTATTTCTTGCCGTACCGTTTTTCCAGTTGAGCAATACGTGCCGTGCTTACAAACTCGTACACCTCGTCACCGCCTATAGGAAATGCTTCCACTCGTACACCGTACACCGTCAGCACCCTCCATCAGCAGAAACGCCCCGTCACTGTTCATCTTCAGGCCGACGTACACACAACGGTACTCCACACCTTCAGCCGGGGTGATGACCTGACCGTCCTCGGTCTCCACGGCCTTGGCAAGCGACAGGAATGTCTGCCCGACAAATCGTTTCAGTTTCTCATAATACCCTAAACAGGTCATGCTCAGCGGATACTTGAACGGGTTATAATACATCTCATCGCCGCTTTCTTTTTCACGAAGCAGCAGGCAACATCCTGCCGACAGGTAGTCTGTCTTGGTCCAGACCTTCACTACCTCGTAATATTTTCCGACTACCTCTTTAGCGGGGGTCGAACTGATATTGACCGCCTTGTACACCGTCCGGTCATCCCCGGCAAGGAAGTTGGATGTGTAGAAGGCATCCCAGTAGCCGTCCCCGTCATTTCTCGCCCCATGCATGTACAGGGTCTGTCCCGGAAGGGAAGCGAAACTCCGCTTCTCCACGTTCGTCAGGCTGTCATAGGGAAGGGCATTTGTCACCGTGTACTCTTTCAGTCCATCGCTCTTGGGAACGATGTTAAGCTGTGCCTGGGCATACATCGCCGTACACAGGAAGAAGATCATAATTGGAATTGTTTTCATACTCAATCTCTTTTTTATGTTTACAGGTTTCATCTGAGGAAAGAATGTTCAGCTACTTGCCGGAAATAGAGAACAGAAACAAAGCCAGTCCTATCCCGACGGCAAGGATCACCCCCAGCCAGAAACGGAAAGCCTTTGGTCCGAGTGTTTCCAGCCAGAAATTCCCGCCCCAGCTGCCCGGACGTGTATAGGTCCACTTCCATCCGCAGATTATACCCAAAAGCCACAGCAGCAGTATTGCCGCGACTATCAAATAACCGTACCTCGGGCTTGTCTGAAGCAACTGCGGGAAACCGGTTATGAATTCTTTGACCTTTTCAAACCATTCCATAATAATACTTTTAAGAAAACAACGGCATCTGCCGTTTGCAAATTTAACGAAAAGTGCACAGAATCAAAAAGTTTCGGTAGATTTTATATTATTCAAAAATATTCAAGATATGTAATTAAGATAATGTTTCTCTTACTTTATTCAGCATTTTAATGATAATCATTTTGCCGGAGAGCAAATGTTTCGAGATGTCAGAATTGTATGAAACGCCTTTCTAATAGCCGGGATTTACTCTGTAAAGGTTGATTCACGCCTTGCATTTCTGTCAAGGAACGCCCTGCTTGATGAAGACAATCTTCCTTTCCCTCAGTTCGGGAAAGCGTATTGACTGTATCATCCTTGTCCGGAATAGTCGCAAATCTTTTGTGGCAGAGAAAAGTCATACACGAAAAAAGGTTAATCCAACACAGTGAATTTGTAGATTATGCGTATCTTTAGGGCATAAAAGAAAAACATGTAGAAATTTTATGAGAAGAATATTTTTCGTTACTGCATTGATTCTGCTGTTGTGCCGGGTTGCAATGGCAGAAGAAATCAAAAATTATACGCTTGACATCAGCAAGGTGAATCAGGAAGCCTCCAATCTTCATGTCAAATGTTCTTTCTCGCTGGATTTCCAGGACAAGGACAGCGTATCCATGAATTTCGGAGGCGGTCAGGAGTTCTCCATAGACAACTTGAATATCAATACTGGAGAGTTCGAATATGAACTATACCTGGAATCTAAGAGTATAGTGTTCCGAAAAGTGTCTTCGCAGAAAATTTTCGTCAACATGAACTACAGCTATACAAACCTTTCCTCATTTTTCATTTATGGGAAAGGAGATGCAGAATTGTGGGAGACAAGTTTCGGAGAATATTTTTATCCTTATGTGCCGAATACCTTCATGGATGTAGCCTTGAATGTGGAAACACCGGATTCACTTTCCCTTATCTGCTCATATCCGCTGGATTCGGACGATACTATGAAATATAGTGGCAAATTCAGCCGTATCCTGTCGCAGTCGTTGACGCTGGCCTTCATACGAGACGAAGCTTATCAACGGACAGATGAATACATCCCGGGCAAGCTGTCTATCTACCAGATCAAGGACATGCAGTGCGGCAAGGAGAGATATGACGAACTGCTTGCACTGACCGAAGCCGCTATCGTATTCTTTGGCAAAGTCTATGGAGAAGACTATATTTCCGCAGAGCGGAATGTGACGGCTCTTCCCGTGTATCTGTTCCATAACGGAGAAGGGTTCAGCAACAGATACAACATAGGTTTCATCTCCGCTTCGCAGGAGAAGTTCTCCACAACACCCGACATATATCCGCTGATGCACGAAATCGGACACCGGTGGCTTGGAGAATGGACGCTGCTCATTGATGACGGACAACCTGGTGCCTATTTCATCAAAGAGACACTTAATGAGTTCATGACCCTCATGTTTATCCGGTATGTCTGTGGCAACACATACTACGAAACCCAACTTGACTGGTGCAAGGCGGAATACGAGAAAATCAAAGGGACCCCGCAGGATGAACCTATTGTCAATGTCGTGACAAACAACAACAATACCGTGATTTACAGAAAAGGCCCTCTGGCGCTGATCCGTATTGCGGAACAGATAGGATACGGTGAACTGATGAGCGTCATATCCGGATTCTATAAGGAGTATGCGGGAAAGTATCCGTTGAAATATACGGACTTCATCAACATGGTCAATGAAAGCCATGCAGGAGTTGGAGATCAACTTGACCTGTTACTGACAGCTCAATCATTATAATGGAAATAATATAAAAGAAGAACAACCCCATCATCATACAAGCAATTACGACCGATTCATGTCCGGAGAATATTGCAACAGTCTGAACCAGGAGGTACTTGAAATGATTTCTAATACCAAAGCCTGTCTTGCCAGACTTGACAGCCCGGACTTGGAAGATTCTGAGAGAAGCGGTATTTTAAGAAATATGCTCGGGAGCATAGGTCTGAGGTCGTCTGTAGGTCGTAATTTCTTATGCCAGTGCGGAAAGCATATTTTCATTGGGGATAAGTCTGTCATCAATGACAACTGCACAATGATGGACGAGAATCATATCCGTATAGGGAATCAGGTTCTGATAGCCCCCAATGTACAGTTCTATACGGCTACACATCCGATAGACTACAACGAAAGATTCGTCGAGAACTGGGATGAAAATTCGGGCGAACTATTTTTCCGTACACGGTCTCTTCCGATTACCGTAGAGGACAATGTGTGGATTGGTGGCGGCAGTATAATTCTGGCAGGCATAACAATAGGAACAGGAAGTGTGATTGGTGCCGGAAGTGTTGTGACAAAATCAATCCCGGCAAACTGTGTGGCTGTCGGGAATCCATGTAAGGTGATCCGATACCTGAAGTCTGACAATAAAATCCAGACAATAAAATCATTCAAACTGCGAAACTGGAACAGAGCAGACGTACCGGCATTAGCAAGACACCTGAACAATAAAAAGATTTGGGACAATTGCCGTGATGCTCTTCCTTATCCCTATACGGAAAAGGATGCAGAGCAATTCATAAGTTTTGTTGAAGGACAAAGTGAACAGAACAATTACTGCATCGAGATCAATCACGAAGCTGCAGGAAATATCAGCTTCATCAGTGGTACGGACGTTGAGCGGTATAATGCAGAACTGGGCTATTGGCTTGCAGAGCCATATTGGAACCTGGGCATCATGACCGAAACCATAAAGCAGGCTGTGGAAGATTATCTAAGCCATTCCGATACAGTACGGATCCATGCCCATGTTTATGAAAACAACCTGGCATCGATGAAGGTTCTCGAAAAAGCCGGCTTCCATAAGTGCGGCATCCTCAGAAAAGCCTGCTTCAAGAACGGCCGCTTTGTCGATTGCCATTGTTATGAATTACTGAAGTATAATATTACCCCCAAATAGATTTCCTCAAATGAAAACGATGTATTATATTATCTCAATAGTTTTCTTCATTCTTTGTTCATGTGGCACTACATCCCGCATGACCTATAGCAATGGCTATATTCTTGATTCAGAAGGTAAAGTTTTAGGGAATTACGCCAATGGACATATATTCGATACACAACGGAATATAAAAGGGTATTATGCCAATGGTTATATCTACGACAAATCCTACAAGATCAAAGGGACATATAATAATGGATTCGTAAAAATAAACTATGCCACTGATTCCATTAAATGGAATGAAAGCTATGGCTACACAAAATAATTTGTGGTTTGTTGTATATTTGTAGATGACAATAATTTTAAGAAATATAATATGAAACCCATAACAGCAATAACAGTATTTTTATCTTTGATGATTCCATCATTGTTCCTGAGTTACGGCAACTATACAACCGCGAAAGAACATATTATAGATGATGTCAACCAGGCTCTGGCCCAGACAATCCTATACAAACAATCAGACCGTATTACGGCTGACACGCTGAAAGTGTACAGGTCAAAATTAAAAATTGACCAGCTGAAGAAAACCTCCTATCTGGCAATGTGCACGGAGGAAACAAGCAATGTATCCTTCTGCAGTGATACCATGACCTATAAATGCGGCGAAGAAAGACTTCATGTAAGGGCGTATCCCAACTGCTCCAAAGCAGCAGTTTTCAGCATATCCGAACAGACAGTTCCCGGCATGTTGTTTATAGCGTCAATACTTTGGGGAATGTTCTCCATGTTTTACCTTAATCACAAGAAATCCATATATCCAAGCCTTCAGTCCGACAATCAGTCTATAGTTTTCGGGGATATTGTGTTTTCCGATTCACGTTCGTTGTTCTACAATGGAAACAACGAGGAGATTCATTTCACGCCGATGCAGTATGCGTTCATGAAAATCCTTATCACCAGCGAATGCAAAAAGGTGCCGATCAATGAAATCTGCCAGAAACTATGGCCGGGTAAGGACAATTCCAAAGAAACATTGTACACATTGGTCCGCCGGTTGAAACCTGTCGTCGAGAGCAACAGCAACGTGCGGATAATTTCGGATAAAGGTGGTTATTATTCGCTCAAAATAGAAAACTGATGACTTTCAGCCAATTGTCAGGCTGATGTCAGCAAAATGTCAGCCGTTTTATAGCTGCTTTTTCTTGTCGAACATTACTTTTGCACAAAAAAAACAGCTATTCGTCATGAGAAGATTGAAACTTATTTTTTTGCTGCTTTGCAGTATCGTGTGTACAATACCGGCATGGGCCCAACATACCGTCAAAGGTGTTGTGAAGGATTCCAGGGAACAGTCTGTAACCGGAGCCTCAGTGGTAATCAGATCCAAGATAGATTCCCTTTATTACAAAGGAGGAACCACGGATGGAGAAGGTCGATTTGCCATAGAGGGACTGAAGTCCGGAGATTATGGCCTTGAAATTTCTTTTCTGGGCTATTCGAACCATTATCAGGATCTGAAACTGGACAAGACAACCGATTTGGGAATAATCCACCTGCAGGAAAGCTCCATGAATCTGGAAGAGGTTGTCGTAACTGCAAGCATGGTGAAAAGATTTGCCGACAAGAAAGAATATAAACTGACCAATATCGAAAAGGGGCAATACAGCAGTGCTCTGTCCGCATTGGAATTTCTGCCCAAGATACAGGTTCTTGACCAGAGTGTCTCGTCGGTTGACGGCAAGGCGGTAAAGATCCTGATCAACGGGGTTCCGTCAACTCCGACTGACCTTTCAGTCATATCTCCCGAGAACATCGCAAAAATAGACTATTACACACAACCGCCCATCCAATACTCCAATATGGGATTGGGAGCGGTCATAAATGTAGTGACCAAGGAAAAACAGAACGGAGGTTCTGTCGGCATCAATACCCAGAATGCCGTGACTACAGGCTTCGGCAACAATGTTGTCAACTTCAAATACAACTGGGGAAATTCGCAGATAGGCGTAACCTACAATATCAATTACAGAAACTACAATAAAAGGATATTGGATGAAGAAATGGCATATTCTGTCGGAGGAACAGATTACCAAAAGACAAAAAGCGGACGCAACAGCCCGTATGCCTATGAACAGCAGATGGCTGAAATCAGTTTCAACAACTCGAAAGCGGACAACTATCTGTTCAGTGCAAAACTGTCATTCAACTCCTTGAACCGCAGACGTTCCTCGATACAGGACATCACATCGAGGATAAATGACGTGGAATCCGTCAAAATCGGTGAAAGCTCGGACAAAGACAAATACATCAGTCCGGTTATGGATATGTATTTCAGCAAATCATTCGGTTCCAGACATGAACTGATAATGAATCTTGTCGGTACTTACTACAAGTCAGACTATGATTATGAATACAAGGAACTCCTGGATGAAAAACCGGATTTTGAAACGGCAACGGTAATCAACACGGACAAATACTCCGTTATCGGCGAGGCGCTGTATAACTATAAGATGAAGACGGCAAACCTGTATGCCGGAACCAGGTACATGTACAACAACAGTATCCAGAACAATCTGCCTTCAAACAACCGGATAACCACCAATGAAATCTATTCCTATCTGGGCATAACCGGGATGCTGGGGGAAAGATTCAATTACAGCATAAGCGCCGGTGTAAACAACAATATATTTACCACCATTGAGAACAAGACCTACAACTTTACCTATTTCCGCCCACAGGTGAAATTGGGATATTTCATAGACCAGAGTTCGGATCTGATGTTCAATTACGAGGTGAACACCGAAAACCCGTCGGTATCTTCGCTCACTTACAATCCTTATTTCAAGGACCCCAATTATATATTTGCTGGAAATCCGAATCTGACCCCGAGCAACAATCACGAACTGTCGCTGTCCTACTTCAAAGGCTTCAAGAAATTCATAATCAATGCAGAAGTGGAATATTCATATACAAAAGATGCCATCGCACCGATTTTCCAATCGGATGATACAAACATCATTGAAACATTCGGCAATCTGGACAACGCCCAGAACATGAAAGCCAGCCTGTTTCTGCAGTGGTACCCGTTTTCAAACAATATACTCAGACTGAGACTGTATTCAGAAGTGTTCCATCAGATAAACAGACTGGGCGATTCAAAGTGGAACCATACGGGCTATTCGATCATTCCGTCAATATACCTTGCATACAATAAATGGAGCTTGCAGCTGTTCTACCAGACACAGAAGGAATCACTTATCGGACAGACGACGAAAAACATACCAAGTATGGCATCGGTAGAACTGTCCTACAAGCCAGTCAAGAGCCTGACCATCACCGGAGGCATAAGATACCCGTTCTATGATTCATGGAAACAGGTTACATCCGTATCAGGGACACCGCTTCTGCAACGTACAGAAACCGAAAGAATCATCAACAACGCCAATATGGTGTATATAAACCTTGTTTACAACTTCTCATTCGGCAAGTCCAAGTCAGGCGTGAAACTGAAGATGCAGAATAAAGATAAAGATTCAGGAATACTGAACAGAAATTGATAGACGCAAGAATAGTGAAAAGGGAGAACCAATCGGCTCAATGTCGAAAGGTTCTCCCTTCTCTTTTACTCTTCAAAGAGCAGCAGATATTCCACCTTCCTTCTTCGTTCAATGCTCGGAACTACCTTGCCTTTATAGCAGCGGAAGGAAATGTACTCCTTGTAAATGTCCCTGTTCCCGGCTTCCAGTTTTTGTATCAGCTTGCTTTTGGGAAAGTCTTTGCTGCCTAAAAGCCGGTACGGGCCTACCTGGTAGGCAAGACACGAGAGCAACGTAGAATCACGCCCGAATCTGCTGAACAGACGGCAAAGTTTCATCATGTCCGCTCGCAGGATGGAGTCTCCCTGAGCTTTTGTGATGTCGTTGGTAAACCTCTCCCCGGGAAGAACCTTATGACCCCATCCCACATAGGGCCAATGTTTTTTCTCACCATGCCAGCCCTCATAGTATTTCGTGCATCTGATTGCCCTCTCCAGCGGTGGCAGCTTGTATATGGACAGTTGGGCAGTTCCCGTTTCTGTTCCCTGCCTTTCCTGCCCATAGACTGTCGCCACGGCAGATGCCAGCAGTATGATGACGAACATCCTTACGTGGCTCATTTCGCACCCCGTTTGTTCAACACATCCTTGATCATCTCCTTCACGTCCTGACCCACCTGCACGAAGTTCTTGTACAGGATGCGTTCCCGTTCCTCCCTCGATTTGAAGGTGTAGAATCTCGGCAGCGGCACATACGCGGCTTCCTCTTTCTTTATCTCTCCCATATCGAAGTCCGTCTTGCAGAAGAACTTTGTGGTCTTGAACTCTTCCGACTCCTGAATGTTCATCGAGCCGCCTACGCCGGTCTTGGTTTTCACGAAGTCCCTCGCTGTCTGCCCGCATATCCATCCCGTTGCCATATCGGAAATCTTCGATGCCGGCACCAGACTGTCCATGTTCTCGTTCAGGTTAATGCTGGTCTTGTCACGGTCAATGGTCACGCCCTTCTTCACTTGCACGACCTTGCCGAAAATGTCATTCGACAGCCATTCCAGTGTCTCTTTCGAGCGGGCCGAACCGCTGACCACGTTACCCACGGTCGTGATGATCTTCTGCATACCTACCTTGCCGTAGTCGGCCTCCAGCTGCGGCAGCTCCTGGAATCCCAGGGTCACGCTCACCTTGTTGCTTCGGGCAGTTCCTATCAGTCGGTCTATCTTGTGGAAATACAGCGTCGGCAGCTCATCCACGATGATACTCACCGGGATGTTCTTCCCTTGGCCCGTATTTACTCGGGTGACAAGACGGTTCAGGATAAGAGCGTTCAGCGCACCGATAATGCTCTCCATCTCCGGGTCGTTGGCGATGAGCAGGTAGCTCGGGTTCTTCGGATCGCTCACCTTCAGGTCAAAGTCATCACCGTCACGGTGGAATATCCAGTACGATTCCTTGGTCGCCAGACGGGACGTATAGACACGCAGCGTACCGATCATACCTTCCAACTGCTCCATGGCCTTGTTCCTGAAGGCAGTCTGGAACGGCCCGAGCAGCGGTGCCACCTCGTTGTCAGTCTCCAGTACCTCAAAGATGGTCTGATAACTTTCGTTCAGGAACGATAATATGTGCGGCATGTCCGAATACTTTCCCAGCCAGTAGGCCGGCTCCACGATGTTGCCGCCCTCTTTGTCACGCACGATTCCGGTCGGCTTCCAGAATTTGGTTTCCGGGTCCTGACGTTTCTCCGCGTACAGCATGTTTCCGTCCTTGTCATACGGCTCCCGTTCGTAATTGACAAAGAAATAGATGCAGGCGGCCAGGAAGTTCACCGCGGATGTCTGGAAGAACTGGTCGCTTCCGCCGCCGCCTTCCTTCTTGCCCTTCTGCAATGACTCGAGCAGGGTTTCAGCCGTCTCACTGGCTGCCGCCAGGTTGTTGATGTATTTTGCCTGAATAGGATTGACACGACGGCTGTATTCCACGTCCACGAAGTTTATCATGTTGAACTTGCACCCCTTGGGAACTCTTCCCAGCTTCTCGTTCAGCTTGTAATGGTAGTAAAGTTTCGTGGCGAGTGTCGGGAATTTGTAGTCATATACAACCATCGCAAATCCCTTGGCACTGTGCTGACGGATGAACGGTTCAATGATACTGAATGTTTTACCCGAGCCGGGAGTTCCCACGACCCACGTCCCGCGGAAAGGGTTGCTGATGCTGACCCATCCCTTGCGGAACTTCCCCTTGTAATAGTAGCGCATGGGGATGTTTACGCTGTATTTGTTCTCCTGAATCTGTTCGCTCTGCTCGAAACTCTCGTTCTCGAAGTTGAAGCGGTCCTTCATCAGGCCCTCCTTGATGAACTTGGAGATATTGTCCAGGGCTATATGTACCAGTATCACTCCCACGAGCGAAGCCGCCATGTATAGGATACGGTTCAGCGGCAGCGTATAGAGCCGCATTTCCATCGGATGTCCGAACAGCCACACGGACAGGACAAGCAGCAGCAGTCCGCCGGTCAGGGGAAAAATCACCTGCTTGCGGGCGTTGAACTCCAGATGCTTCTTGTTCCTCGTACCGATACAGGTGATGCAGATCAGCAGTATCGTGGCTATCTTGCTGTACACGAGATGGCCGTCCTGATAGATCGTCCATCGCTTGATACGCCCGTGGATGTCAGTCAGTATGCCGCCCCACTGGTCGAATACTGCCGGGTCAATGGCATACTCGAAGAACTCCAGCAGAACCGACACATAGACGACTGCACGGAATATCTTGTAGAATCCTTGTAACTCTTTGCTTTCTTCCATTTTTTATAGCTTTTTTATTGGGTTGTGGTTCTGATCGCCTCGGATATTGTTGGACTTGATTATTTTGATTCAGACGAAAATAAATGTCCTGTTTTTGCAGTAAAAAACAAGACTTTTCTTATATTTGCATCCGGAACAAAACGATTCGATTATGGTGATTACTAAACAGGTACAGGAAATACTGGACGCCACGCCTCCGGGCAAGGTGCTTACCATTGCCGATTTCAATGTGCTGCCGGAGTACCAGCCTGCGTTGGTCAAGGCACTCAGCCGTCTGGTGGCAGAAGGCTCTATCTGCAAGATTGCCAAAGGACGGTACTACAAGCCTAAACAGACGGTGTTCGGCACATTGAAGCCTCCGGTGGCAGAGGTGGTCAAGGACCTTCTGGAACGTAACGGCAAGCCAATCGGCTATATGACCGGTACGGCAGCATTTGCGCAGTTGGGGTTGACGACACAGATCACATCGGCCATTACGATAGGCACGAACAAATACCGCCGGCCTATGAAACGGGGCGAATACAGCGTGTCCTTCCTTGTACAGCCTAATGCAATCACACGGGAGAACATTCCTCTGCTGCTGATCCTTGACGCGCTCAAATTGCTCCGTGAGATTCCGGCAACATCACCTGACGATTGTGTGCGGGGCGTTGCTCGGCTGATAGCCGCTCTGTCCGAAGGCGATCTGGAGAAACTGGCGGACCTGGCCGAAAATTACCAGCCGTATGTCCGGGCATTGCTGGGTGCCATTCTGGACAGTCTTGGAGCTGACACCCGACAATTGCGTGCGACACTCAATGGGGTCACGACCTACAAACTTCCTGTCACCGCACAGGCTTTACCCACCAAATTAAAATGGAACATCGTATGAGACTACACGAGAATCAGCAACTGTTTGCCGATGCCATAGAAGCGGCTGCACGTCCGGTACAGGACGGCGGACTCGGCATCAAGAGTATCTTTATCGAGAAAGACTATTGGATCTGTCGTTCGCTGTCGCTTATGGCTGCCGGAGACAAGGATAATCGTGCCATTTTCAAGGGCGGAACTTCCCTGACCAAGGCCTACGGCATCGGGGCACGTTTCTCCGAGGACATTGACGTGGCCATAGCCGAAGCATGGACACTGAGCGGAAACCAGCTAAAGAACCTCATACGCCGTACATCGAAGAATATGACAGCCGGACTGGAGGAACTGGTCATCCCCGGCATGACAAGCAAGGGATCGCATTACCACAAGGCGTTTTACACCTATCCACGGGCCATAGATACGGAACAGGTCGGAGCAATCCGGGCTGGGCAACTCCTGGTAGAAATCAACAGTTTTGCCAATCCATATCCTTTCGAGCGGCGTTCTCTCTGCAGTTTCCTGACAGAGTTCCTGCAGGCTACCGGCAACAACCGTATGATAGAGGAATACGGGATGCAGCCGTTCGAGGTCAATGTGCTTGACCGTCGCCGCACGCTGACCGAGAAATTGGTGTCACTCATCCGATGCTCGCTGGCCAATCTGTATATGCCGCAGTTGACGGCCAAAATCCGTCATTTCTACGATCTGCATCATCTGCTGAAAGATGAAGAGTGCCTCACGTATCTTCATAGCGATGCTTTCCCCGAAGATTTCAGGTCACTGCTCGAACACGACCGGCAGAGCTTTGACAAGCCCGAAGGCTGGCGTGACCGGCGACTGGAGGAGTCCCCGTTGATGACAGATCTGCCGCAGGTTTGGGGCAACTTGCAGACAGTTTACATGGGTGAACTCCCGGATTTGGCATATCGTGCCATTCCGGCCCCCTCGGATGTCGAGGAAAGCATACGTCGCTTGATGGCATTACTGCGTGAATTCGGCTCTGGTTTGTAATCGTATGTTGTCCAACAATGTCAAAGAACGCAATCGTATATCTCTGGTTTACCGGTTGATGGTTATAATCGGGCGTACCTTGTGCGCCTGTGTCTTGGGTGTTTCCTGTATGGCTCCGCTGCCCATCGAGTAAAGCCAGGCTTTTGCCGTTTCCTGTTCGGCCACTTCTGTGGATGTCCAGTACCAGCAGTCGCCGTCGGTCAGGGGCAACGGATCGCCCCCGCACTGTTCGATGACAGGATTTACCGTTTCCCGGATAGTATATAGCAGACGCATCTGTGCCACCGACGGAACATATGCGCTCTGCCCGTAACACCAGAGGTCAAAGACCGCTTCCGCCATCGGCGAAGCCGTTTCCTTCGTTTCATATAGAGCGAATGTATTGGCATTGCCGTCATGTGCTGCGAGGTCCGCAGATGTGCCTTGGGCAATACCGAGGCTGTCGGCAAATGCCTGCGGGGTGATGTCCCACAGGTAAACCGCGTAGCCGTTTCCTTCCGCATCCTCATGCTGTCGGGTGTCGAACACGACGGCCACAGCCTTTTTCCCGGATTGCTGGTATTCCGTGTAGGACAAGGCCGTTCCGTCCTCGCACAGGACATGTCCCGGGCGGACAGCCGTGTCCGGTACGTCTATATGCGCGTCACAACCTGTCAGGGCGACTGTTGCAACAAGTACCGGTACGAACCGGCTCACCTTTCTGAAAATGTTCTGTTTCATCTTTTCCCTTATTTTATCGGTAGTTTCACACCAAGGGCTACACCTACCCGAAGCAGATCCGCGCCCTTTATCATCAAATCACTCTTCGCCTGCCAGTACAGCGTCCATCCGGACCGCAGCACGTAATTGTGCTCGTAACCGAAATGCAGGCCGCCCAGGAACTTCTTCGTGTCGCTTCCTGCCGAAGCTCCTATACGCAGGTTGCCGTAATGATTGCGGCCCCGTATCACGCAAGGCTTGTATGCCACGCCAAAGCCATAGGTGCGGTAGTTGCGCCAGAAGGATTCCGGACAGATATGGCCGCACGGGCCGCATTCGGCCCACTGCAGGTAGCCGTTGGCAAAGAACTCCCACGTGTGCCGGTAGTTCATTTCATGTTCGTATGAAAACGTCACGTCCATACCGTTCCTGTAAAGCAGCCCGACCCCCAGTGAAAGACGGCCGCTGTTGCGTTGTGCGTTCGCGCTGAAGGCAAGGCACATGCAGGCAAACATCAGAATCAGAGTCTTTCTCATAATCATTCCTCCTCCAGCAGGTCAGCGTTAAACGAATCGGCAGACAACACATCCTCATAATCGATGTTCAGGCTGATATTGCGGCCGCTGATTTGCTTTTCCGTCATTTCGACAGTCAGCAGCTTGTCGTTCGGGAAGGTCATCTTCTTGATGACAAGCACATTCCTGTAGCCATGTCGGAATGTCTTTCCCGGTTCCAGTATCATCGCCGGAGTAAGCTCGATAGTCTGGGCGTTGGTGGCCTTGGCGAGTTTCTTGTCAACGAGCTTTACCCTGATCTCATCGATGTCGAAACGGATGTTCGTCTTGTTCTCTATGGAAAAGTCTATGAAGAAGTAGTCCCCGACAGAGTATATGTTGTTCAGGCGCATCACCATACGGTGTGCCTTGGTGGCCACATTCCTGATTCTCGCCGGAGAGTTCCAGATCCGTCTGGCAAAGCGTGTCATCTCGGCGGTTGACATCGATACTGCCGGATTGTTGTAGGCGTTGCGCTCGTGAGGAAGTATCTCCTTGTCCGTTACGGCTTCCTTAAGCCGTGTGGTGTAAACCAGCGCGTATTGCGTGCGGTAGCGTTCCGTGATGACGGTCACGATGGCAATCACCTCGCCGTCCTCGTGTCCGGCTTCCTTGGGTTTCAGCCGTACAATGTTGTCCAAAGGCTGGTCGCCAACCACCTTGTCGGTGGAAATGTCCACCATGCGTACCGGCTCCGATGCCGTGATGACGGTCGTCACCTGTTCGTTGACCGTCAGTTGCTCCATTTCCTCGTAGGTCGTCTGCGCCTGTGCATTCCGCGTTCCCAGCAGTCCGGCTGTCAGAAGAAATACCGTTCCGATTTTCTTGAGATTCATATTCATGTCGTTGATTGTTTATATTCCATTTGTTTTTCTTTTACCTTTATGTCGTCGTATGTATTCGCTCCAGTTCTTCCCGGATACGGAGTTCGGCGATGTCGCAGTACTCCTTCACGGTCTCGAATCCGATATAGTGCCGTCCCGAACGGATTGCGGCAATGGCAGTCGTTCCGGACCCGATGCAGTTGTCCAGCACGGTGTCCCCCTCGTCGGTGTAGGTGCGTATCAGGTACTCGACCAGTGCCACAGGCTTCTGGGTCGGATGATAGAATGCCCCTGTCTTGTGTTCTTTCGGGATGAAAATGACCGATGTCGGATATTTGTTGTCCGCCATGCGTACCGGTACCAGCTTCATCTCCCCGTAGCACCGGTTCGTGAAACTGCCTTCCGTCATGCTGCGTCCATGGTTTCTCCTTTCGGGAGGGCACGGTGTCATCTGCGGATGATACACGGGCTGCTTCATGTAGAACACCAGAATGTCCTCATGCTGGCGCAACGGCATCCGGTTGGCATTGAGATGGCCCGTAACACGGTCCTTCTGCCACACGAGGTTATAGCGCCAGATTCCCGGTTGGGAAAGCATGAGATGCGCGGAGAAGATTCCCTGGGCGAACAGGATGATCGGACTGTCCGGCTTGATAATCCTACGGTACTGCTCCCATAGCGGACCGAGGGGTATCTGCCTGTCCCAACATGCTGACCGGTTGCCGCGGTTCAATACACCGTAAGGCAGGTCGGCGATGATGGCATCGACGCTTCCCTCCGGCATACGGCTCATGCCTTCCAGGCAGTCCATGTTGTATATCTTGTCCGTCTCTATCATATCGCGTTGTTTTTCGGCCCTCCAAGCTGCAGGGCACTCGCCCAAGTACAACGTCCCTTCCGGTTTTCCCGGACCTCACACTCCCAGAAGGTATTCATCTCCGCGTGCTTGAAATTGACCGCCCCGTCTCCTGGCCCGTAAAAGCCGGTGTATTTCTGGAAGGCGAACAAGGCGATTTTCCGCCCGTCCTCTGCCAGAAAGTTGCATATCAGGGCGAAGCGTCCACCTTTCTGCCACCATTGGGTACTCACGAGTTGCCCGACGAATGTTTCGGCCTTGTCGGGAGCGAGGAAGTCATCGTAGTAAAAGCCGTCCGTTCCCTCATGTAGTTTTGAAATATCTGTTTCCATTGTCTCGAACCTTTTTATTTCCTTTTTTCCTGACCATTGACCAGATAGACGAAAGTCCCGTATTTCAGCTTGACCTTGTTTTTCTTGATGGCCTTGCTGATGGCGTTGCTCGTCTTCTGGTAAGCGTTGTTCACCGCCTGCATTCCCCATTGGGCGAGGCTGTTCCCGGTAGTTCCGGTACTCATGCTCATGTTGCCCGACATGGCACTGCTGGCCACATCCTTGCTCGTTTCCCGGAACTGGCTGTTCGGGACATATAGTCCCTCCATACCGTCCGTGTCATAAAGCGCGAGACTGACCTTCACAAGCTCGTCGTCCACAAGGATGCTGTTGATGTTTCCCTTGACACGTCCGGACGAGAACCCGCTTACCGTGGCGTACAGGTACGTGCCCCGTTTCACCACGCACTCGTCTATTTCCACGTCATCCAGCAGGCGTAGCCTGATTCGCGAGCCGTCCACGGCCTTGATGTCCTCGTCTATGATGGCCTGGATCAGCTTCGGTTCACGGGCATCCTTCGCCAGCGTGTTGAAATAGTCCGAGGTGGTCTTCACCTTGCGGACTACCGCGCTGGGCGGTTCGTCTGCCGACGGTGCTTGCACCGGACGTTTCTCTTCGTCGATGGTGCCGGCCTCCGGTACATTTTGCGGCGGAACGGTGTCCGTGGTATCCGCCTCTTCCGGGGGCATTACCATGTTCTGTCCTTTCAGCCGTGCTTCGGCAAGGGCCTTTTCCAACTCTGCGAGTGCTTCCTGTTCACGCTCTTTGGCGGCGGCAATTTCCGCTGCCGCTGCTTTTTCCTGCTGTTGCTCATCGAGCAGGGCGATGTCATCCTGCGTGTATTGTGATTCATATTCTTCCTTGTTTTCATCAGGTTCGTCTCTTTCTATGTTGCCGACAGCCGAGTAGTCCTGTATCTTGCCCCACGATTTCTCCATGTTCTCGTATTTGCTGCCAATGCCGTCATCCTTGATCTGCGCTTCCGGCAGTTCCGGATTCAGGAATTCCGTTGTCTGCAGCGTCTTGTCCGGTATATCCGCCGTTTCAGTATGAAACAGGTCGAATATGAAGTAGGACGCACCGAGCAGAGGGATATAAAGAATGGCAGGGAGCATGTACTTCGGCTGTCTGAAATTGATTTTCTCAAATATCTTTTTCATGGCAAGTCTGTTTTGCTACGGTTTGTATTTCCTGTCCCGGTTTCCCTCAGTTCCTCTTCCTGCAACATCCTGTGCCGCTCCCTCAATACCGAATCCTGCATCTCTGTCGCTGTCCTCTCCGCCGGCTGGTGACGATATACCACTGTTATACGGTAGATGTTCCAGGCCAGCCCGCCCAGCACGAAAGCGAACACGATGACCAGAAAAAGAGTACGGTGCACGTTGGCAAAGCCCTGCACCTTGGCTGCCGCCTTGTCTATACGGGTCGCCTTGGCAAACTTGCGTCCGGCTTCCACATCACGCTCATAGCGTTCCTTGTACTTCGGATCATTCCTGTCAGGCATCTTTTCGCCCAGCAGCATCCGTCTGAATCCCTTGATGTTCATATCCTTGATTGTTTAATAGTTGCTCTTGCTTTTCTGTTCTATATCCTTGTTAAGGAGAGTGCGCCAGTTCACTATCAGCAGACCGTGAGGGTTGTTCTCCGTTCTCGGTACACGCTTGAGCTGACCGGCAGTCACCAGCTCACGCATCAGGATGTTGCTTCTGCGTTCGATTCGCTGGCGGCCGTAATAGGTGAACTCCATGGTGCTCTTGTCAAAGCGGATGCTGTCACAATAAATCGAGAACACGGCACTCGTGCCGAGGATGTTGGAGTAAAAGCCTTTCTCCTTAAGAGTGTTATATTGCGCCAGACCTGTTTCGTCCACCAGGTACATCGCCTTTTCCATCGTGTATTTGATGTATTTGTCATCAGGCGGCAAGGTGAAGAAATAGTGGTGGAACATCTCCACATGGCTTTTGGCTTCCACGTCAAGCGTTTCATCCATCGTGGTACGGTTGACAAGAATGGGCACGTTGCCGTCCAGCACGTACACCTTTTTCTGTGCATCCGACACCATTGTCCTGGCTGTCCAGATGCTCGATACGCTGATGATGACACATCCCACGAGAAAGGCCGTGCAGATAATGCCCACCAGCCGTATCTTGTTTTCCAGATGCTTGATAATCATATCGGTTTATTGTCTTTTCCCGTTCAACATCATTACATATTCATCGTGCAGCATCGGCATGACTGTTTCCTGCAGTTCCGCAGCGAGAGCCCCGAACTCATCGGAAAAGACATGCACGTAATGGCCCAGCGTCATGACCTGCACGAATACCCACCAGATACCGCGTTTGCGCACTTTCGCCTTTTTCTGCAACTTGGCCATTTGCAGACGGTAGGTCAGGTAAGCGGCCAGCGGGGCCGCATAACGGTCGTCATACTCGAAGCCTTCGTCAAGGGCTTCATACTCCGGGGTAACCACATGGTTTTCCGGAACTTCGGTAATCTCTTTTCTCATGCGTTCATTCGCGTAGCGCAGGAAGCGTCCGTCCTTGCACCATTCTTTGATTTGTTCTTGTACGTTCATACTTTTTTATTTTTAAGGATTGTTGTTTATATGTTTTTTATCTTATCTCATGATTGCCCCGATACCGCCTGTCGCTGTCATCTTGGCCTGCTGTGCCACGCCTTCTCCAAAATTTCTCGTACTGAAGGCCGTGTCGCCCTCCGGTATCATCCACGCCGCAAGGTCAGGTACAAGGTTCAGACATTTCAAGGCTACAATGCTTGCCGCCATCAGATAACCGGCGGAGAAGAAACTGTTCTGCAGGTAGGCCGCCATTGTCTGCTCGCTGGCCGTGATTGCGGTCAGGTTTTCCACCTGGATGCACAGCACGATGTCGAAAAGGAGCAATACATAGAAGCCCACGAAGTAGAGCATGGCCCCGTAGAAATGTACCGTCAGGTAACGCGTCAGCCATTTTGCCCAGGAACCTTCCCATTTCGGCAGCAGAGAGAACGCCCATTGCAACGGGCCGAATATCGTCAGCATACCGAGCAATATCTGCTGGCAGTAGATCGTTGCCCACCAGCCTATGCGGAACACGACAAGGGCAATCAGCATGATGATTTTGTCTATTCCCACGACGACACCGGCCGTCAAGGAGGTGAACCACAGTTCCGCGGCATCCTTTTCCATGCTGGTCACTTCATCCACACCGGTCTGCTCCATGGTCGCCTCGATAAGGTTGGGGTCTGATGTTCCCGTGTGGGCGACATCCGCCTGTGCCTGCAGGCTGTGGTACATCGTGTCCCTTACGTGGATGAGCTGCTGCACTTCCTCGAACTTGTCCGCTATCTGTGTGGCTTCCGCCTCGTACAGGTCATGCGTGTACGAACCGATGCAGTTCGGGATGTAGGAAAGGAAGTCCAGAAAACACCAGTTGCTTCCGCTGCCGGCCATACCCGTGTCTGCAGGCGGATACCACCAGCAGAGAACGATGGAAACTGCCAGTGGCCTGAACAGCTTCATCACATCCAGCGGCTCATGCTTCACCATCATCTTGTAGGCCATGCCTGCCGCCATGACAAGCGAGAACAAGGCGGCCAGAGCCATGCACATCTGCAGTATCCACCAGAACGGCCCCTGCGAACCCGTAAACGTCGCGTCCGTGAGGAACTCGTTCGTTTGAAAAATCACATCGTCAATCTCCTCCTCAAGAAGATTGATACCGAAATCAGTGAGTATATTTCCGTCTGCCATTTGCCGTCTGTCTTTTTAGTTTCACCTGTTTACACTCTCTTCACCGTCATCCCCGGAACTGCCTCCCGACTGTGAGCCACGCACCGCGAGACGCGATTCGTTCCAGCGGCTCATGGCTTCCCTGATGACGCTGCCTTTGTCCAAGGTACGGTCCGAGGTCGCGTTCAGCAGTTTGCTCGTCAGGGTGGCATTCTGCCGTTTGGCGAGATAGCTGACAAGAATCTCATTCTGCTGCACCACGTCGTCGTAGATTCGCAGATACTCTTTCTTCCGCTGCGCATTGGGCATATAGGCATCCCTGGTAGCATCAATGGCGCACTGGAAAACATGGTAGTATTCCGTCCAGCGTTCCCTGTCCTCCGGGGTACCTCCCGCAGGAAGGATACGGTCGATGTTACGCTTCATCCTTTCCATCTGGCCGTTGATCTTGTCACCTTCGGCAAGCCAGGCGATATCAGCCTGTCGGTCTGCCACGTTCAGGGCCTCTATTTTCGCGCGGCTCACCAATGCCGAATCGATGGATTCGGCTTCGTCCGTCTGGTTATAGAGGTTGATGCCGGCTGTCGTGCGGAACGCCAGTTTGTTCTTTGCCGCCGCCGATTTCTTGTATTTGTTGTGTAATGCCCAGTAGTACAGTTCCGGCGTGAGGGAGCCCGCACCGGTTTCCATGACCGTAATCTGGTTCTGCTTCGGCGAGTCGTGGTTATAGGTCACATACTGCGCCTGTGCCGTTGCTGTTGCAATGATCGCAACCGTCATGAGCATGAGTTTTCTGTTCATCTTTTTTCCCTTTTATCGTTAGTAATCCAGCCTTCCGGAGTTGCGCCAACGTCCGAAGGCTCCTTCAATTATCTCCTGTTTGGTATGTTCACGGTATATCTTCGACTTCCAGTAGCCGATTCTTACCTGTATGTATCGCCAGGTCTCCATATAGGCCCGGTTCAGATGCCGTTCGATGTCGTCCAGAGACCTGTTCACGGCCTCCAGCACCATCAGCAGATCCGAAGTGGAGCAGGCCGCCGCTCCCGTGGCATACAGCGCCAGGTCGCTGACCGACTTGTAGAGTTGCTCCCCGTCATGGGCTATATCCCGTATGGCTTTCTCGTTGATGGTGATGAGCAGGGCGTCGGAGGGTTCGATGCGTCCGCGTTTCAGCACCTTCTCGTGAAATGCCTCCAGCATGGACTTGTAGTCCGCTATCCGGTCACTTACCGTATTGTAGGTGTTCTTGGCGTTCAATACCGTGCGTAACGACTGGTACATCACATCAATGACATCAAAGGCACGGGTGTACCGGTCAAGGTCGATATTCAGCTCCTTGTATTCGCCGACCTCCTTGCGGCTGTATTCGTGCAGCAGCTGGTTGCTGTACTCAAGGGTACTTCGGGCCAGCAACAAGCTACGCTGCTTCTTATGGTCATTGATATAGGCTTCAACGGACACCACGTCGAATGTCCATTGTGCTTTGACGACATCAGGCAGGAGTGCAAGCAGCACTATGGTTATCAGCAAGGCCCGTTTCATGGTCTTTCCTCCTTTCTCCCGCTTCGCAGGCTACGGGCGTTTTCCACCCAACGGTCATGGCATTCTTCCACGAGAGTAAGGCGTCGCCCTTCGTCCATATTCAGATCCGGAAGGACATCCTTCAGCACGTCGATGATGCTGCGCTTGTAATGCATCATCTTTTCCAGGGATACCAGGTCGGCGTATATCTGCGTAATCCGGGAATCCACTTCACGCGCGATTTCAAGACGGTCACTTGACCACAGCAGGTGGTACACCTCTCCGGTAGAGGTGTCTTCCATCGGGGTGGTACGGGCATATTCCGTCGTGATCTTGCATGACGGATGCTCCCGGGCGATTTCCGCGATACGTTCATTCACGATCCGCTCTTTTTCTTCTTCCGGAAGGTCCGGGTCGAATGTCAGCACGTCGGCCACATACGTGTCGGTGTATTGCGAGGTCAGTTCCCAGCTGATCTGTACAATGGCACGGTGAATCTTGATGCCGAGGAAGTATTTCGGCTTGCGTGCTATGCTGACGGTTGCCTTGAAAGTTATCTCGCCGTCTATATTCGGCATGGTCGCCTTGCGGACGAACGTGTATCCGTTCCACGAACCGCCGTCCTGCCACGACAGACTGTAGGCAGTCTTGCAGTCCTGCATGATGGCCGGGATACGGTAGTAGTCGTCCGTCGGCACGTCATTGTCGTTTGCCGCTTCCTGCTTCGCATCCGCGTATTCCTTCTGTTTCTTCTGCCACTCGGCCAGTTCTGCCTTCAACTCTCCGATACGCGTCAGGTTGGCGTTGTACTGCTGCCTGTAAACGGCAGCATCCTCTACACTGGCCTCGGATATTTTCTTCAGCAGCTCCTTGTTCTCATCCTCCAGTGCCTTGATCTGTGATTGAAGCATGGCTACCTGGTTGTCTGCCTCCCGTATCAGCTCATCCAATTCCGAAAAGTCAAGTTCATTTTCCGTCACGGAGGTCTGCATGGAGCAATCCTTGGTATGGGCATTGGGTGAACCGCCGCATTTCCTGCATTTGTACTGGGTCGAACCTTGGCCCAGGGTGGCCCCGTCCGAGCAGGTGACGCTGATGGTCACGCTCTCGCATCCTTTAAGTTTGGCGGCATCCGTTGCCTGATAGTAGTTCCGCGCGTCGGAAGCTATGTAATAGACATAGCCGTCCTCGTTCTCGTTGAATTCCGACAGACGGGCATTGAGCTGCGCCTTGAAGGTCTCCAGATCCATAGTGTAGGAATCGAATATCTCTTCATACACGATTTCCTCATGGTTCCAGCTTTTCTTGACATGTATCTCGTAGGCGTAAGCCTTCTTTGTCTGCTTGCCGCCGCGGCTGATGATGTAGGCGTTCTGCCAGTAGTTGATGCTGTAAGTGTTGCCGTCATTCTGGTTGTTGAGCTGCTGCACACGGTTTCTCGACCATCCGGCATATCGTTCCGAGTTGGAGAGAGCCTGTTCCCGCTGCGAGGCATTGGGATAAAAGCCGGGGTCGCTCGTTTCGAAACGGGTCCACTCACCGCCGTTCAGGATGCTGTTGTCGTCCGTGGGCGGGTAATAGTCACACAATGACACGCTGCCTTGGTCACGTCTGGCGATGTACCAGCGCTGCGTGTAATAAGTCCCGGCTTCGTCGTCTATATAGTCACTGATCCAGCCGGCAAGGTCGTAGTCCCCGAACTCGAACAGGCCGGCCACGTTGTCAGGACCGCCGATCTTGTCCAGCAGCAGGTTCCCGATACCTTGTTCCGCTTCCTCGAACAGACCGGAGTAATGGTCGTACAGGTTGGCAATCTCGCTGACCTTGCCCGAAAGCAGGTTATGGAACATACTTTCAGGCAGCAGGGCATCGCCGAGATTACTCGCACCGGCCGTTGCCAGACCGACACCCAGATTGTAGAGATTGTCAAGGTCGCTTTGCAGGTTCTCCCGTGTAAAGCGGTCAGGAATCCGGGAAAAATCGTCCAGCATCCGCTGCCAGTCTATACCGCCCAGTTCCGAAAGTTTCAGCAGAGGCACGACCTCGCTGTTGATCTCCAGAAAAGCGATGTCCGAGAACGAAAGTGTACTGTTTGTCACAACGCTTTCGAACTGCATACACAGGCTCTTCGTCTCATCGCACACCTTCATCAGGTAGCTGCCCCAGTGGATCGCTGTCTGCGGGGAGTGAAGCATCTGCTTTGCCACCACCCAGATTTTCGGTATGATCTTGTCGGCCACCATGTGGTAGATGCGGCGGTAATAATAATTCTCTGTGCTGCTGCACCAGATACCGAGGTCCGAGAGGGCTTTGTGTTCCAGAAATTTGGAAGAGAAGATTCCGGCTGCCGCCACCTCCGCCGCCGTATAGTGCTTCAGAATGTCATCGACCTGCTCACGGTAGTAGCTTTCAGCCACGACCTCCGTACCGAACGCGGCTGCCATTGCCGCCACGGTACGTGCGTCATAGTTCACGCTGTAATACTGGGCGTGGACATGCTGCGTGAAGGCAAGCAGCAGAACTGCAAAGACAAGTGACAGTCGCTTCATGTTCATTCTGTTCAACGGTTGAAAATATTACCTCTCCGCTTGCTGCGGTTGTTCTTCTCAGGTACTCCCTGCAGGGCCAGTATCAGCTTCTCTGCTTCCTCCATAGCCTCGTATGGGGACAGCCCCCTGTATCTGACATACAGGTCTCTGGCTACTTCATACCGGCGCTGGTCCCACTTGACCGCCTCCGATTCCTCGAAACGCATGATAGCCGCGACGGCTTTGTCCTCGTCTGACTCAAGTCCCATATATACGTCCAGTTCCTTTTCAGTCATGCCCAGACGCAATCCGAAATTGCCCAGCATTTCTTCCATGTGCGCGATGCTCCTTTCCCCCAAATGGCGGAAATGAATCAAGTCCCAGTTGCTGTGCAGGCACAGTTCCCGGATGGTGGCAATATCGTGGCTGTTGCACACGTTGCGGATGCGGAGAGCGTAAGGCTCAACACTGAACAGTTCCGCTATAGGTCGGTTTATGTCAATCTTTCCCATTGTATGTGATTTTATTGTTTTGCTTTCAGGTTCAGTACCCGTCCGGCCTCGTTGACCTTCTGGGCGAATGTCAGGGACTTGCTGATGCCGCTGGCATCCCAGTCCCGGCAATAGGCTTCGATGGCTTCCTGATGGCTGCACCGGAGCTCCCTCTTGTAGAGTTTCAGGGCTTCCTTCTCAGCACGTTCGGTCGTGTAGGTCATGTAGCATTCATGCGGCTCTTCCACGCCATACACGCCGCTTGTCGTTCCCCTTCGTATGAATACCTCCCGGAAGAACGAACGGCCGTCCTTGTTGTCCAGACGGTTGATCGTGAATATCTTCTTGCAGTCAACATCGGTGAGCCCGAGAATGGCCTTGATGGTGTCGAAACGCTCCTTGAACTTGCTCTGGTCAAGCAGCATCACCACGTCGCTGTTGTTGATGATGGCCTCTTTCACGATTTCACTGCCGATAATGTCCTGTATCTCCTGTGTCACAACGCCCACGCTGGCCCAGAACTTACGGGCCGTCTTGTACATGAACTTGATGTACTCGGCCATCAGCGGACTGGCAATGGCTTTCCAGGCTTCCTCGATGACAAGCACCTTGCGGTTCTTCTTGATTCGCATCTTCTGCAGGAACACGTCCATGATTATCAGCGTGACAAGCGGGAACAGCAGCGGATCATCCTTTATACTGTCAATCTCGAACACCACGAAGGTCTCGTCGAACAGCGAACTGTCCATGTTCTCGTTCAGGGTCTTTTCATGGTTGCCGCCCCTGTAGAAGTCCTTCATCATGTAGCGGTAAGTCGAGAGGTCTATGCCCGAAATGTGGTTCTCGTGACAGATGTCCGGAATACGCTGGACGGAGTATTCATAAAATGAATTGAACGAGAGTTCTTCCACCTTCAACTCCTTGCGCCTGCGTTCCATTTCGTCTATCATGCACTCGATACGGCTGTTCCGTTCCTGCTCGCTTTCCTCACGGTTCCCGTCACGGTTGCGTTCGTCTATGGCGAGGCTTTTTCTCAGGTCTTCCCGCTGCATGGGCGTGAAGCCGTCGAAGCCGTTGAAATACGCGTCGTAATAATCGGTGATTACATTTTCCACCAGACGGTCTTCCGTCTTCGTGACTGTTCCCTGCGTGCCCTTCCAGATCAGCAGGACAAGATTCTTCAGGAAGCCGGTCTTTTCCACGTTCATCTCTTCCTTGTGGATACGGAACGGGTTCATCGTAATGGGGCGTTCCTCCGTGTAGCTGATGTACTTGCCTCCCAGATACTCGCACAATCCCTCGTAGGAGTTTCCGGTATCGACCATTACGATGTCTGTACCCTGTTCGTGCAGCTGGCGCACGACAGAGTTCATGTGGAAGGATTTCCCGGAACCGCTCGGCCCGAGGGCAAAAAAGTTCGAGTTGTCCGTCAGCTTCTGTCTGCCTTCCTTGCCGGTGATGTCGATGGCGACAGGCACTCCCTGGCGGTCAGTGTAATAGACTTTCACCGGGGTGTCTTCGCTGTGCTGCACACGTTCCTTGTACATCAGGCACATCGCCGCGTCCGATAGGGTCAGGAACCGGTCATACTCTTCATTCAGGCTGTAGCAGTTGCCCGGGAACGAGCCGACGAACAGCTCCAGCTGGTTGTAGGCTCGTTTGGAGATATGGATTCCCATTCTACCGAAAGCGTTCTCCAGATGATTCGTACACTTCTGCAGGTCCGTATCGCCGGACACGGCCACTATAAGGTTGAAATGGCTGTACACGAGCTGCTTGCTCTCGCGGGCAATTACCTCCTGTACACGTTTTATGTCTTCGACCGCTGCCTGGTTGCTCGGGTTGGGAATGCTCGCGTGCCGGTTCTTCTTCTTGTCCAGCAGCGATAGTTCACGCTTCTGGTTGGGAAGGAAGATGACCTGGTTATAGACCACTGTATCGGCATTCGGAATGCTGTCAATGGCCGAGACAAGATCCACGGGCATTTCCGTGTTGTTCACTTCTATATTGGTATAGGGTCTGATCATCGAAGGCAGCGAGATGCAGTCCACGTCCACGAGACTGTACACCTTGCAGCGCTTGTCACCCATCGAGACGCTCTCGTCGTCCGACTTGAAGTTCGTCATCGAGATAATACGGTCCTTGAAGTTCATGGCGAAATACCGGTCCACGTAATCGCTTACCTCGGATTTGTTCAGGAAACGCGCCTGCACGCCGCTGTCCCGCAACTGGTCCTGTACCTTGCGGATCTTGACAAGGAAATCACGCCATTTCTTGTTGTCGAACGAGAAAAGGCGGCTTTTCCTGGCTTCCTGCGTGATGGTCAGGTAACACATGCTGTCCGTGTACGCCCTTCCCTTGAAATACCGGAAATACGATTCAGAAAGGAACTCCTGCTTCCCGGTATCCTCGTTGACAAAACGCTTCCTCACGAAGATGTCCTGCTTGTGAATGGCATAACCTTCTCCCAAGGTCAGGGCAAGGGCGGAGAACAGATGCGTGAAATCGTAGTAGCTGTCTATGTTCGCCGAATACTTCTGTACCGGATTCTCGATCTTCAGCACGGCGGAATATTCGCCCGTCTTGGTGTACAGGACACCCACGCCTTCCGTGTCTTCCACCGAGAAATAGATGTCCTGGAAGATACGCTTGCGCTTGCCTCCGGTACCGAACGCATGGACGGATATGGCCATACCCGCGCATAAGGCAACGAAAATCAGGATAATGTATAGGGTCATTTCAATATACGTTCAATTAAATAGGGGTAGGCCCGTATCTCATACGAACCTACCCGCGTTCAACATTCAATATAGCCACACATTGCTGTGATGGTTTAATTTTGTCAGACCTTACGCGAGTAGGCATAGACGAACACGCCTCGGTCCGTTCTCTTGCTGTGCAGACCTTTCCGCTGCTTGAAGATGATTAGCACGATGCCCACCGACAGAATGACTGTCAGCGCGGCCAGTCCGGCCACGAATCCGGCAAGGCAGTAAGCGGCTATGAAGCCCGCGATGGCTCCGCCTGCCGTTCCTGCCGCCCAATAGATGTAGCGGCCCTGCAATCCCATCACTTCAAGAGGACGTTGCAGCCCCTTGAACAGCGGATAGTCCGGATAACGTGTTTCCTTGCTTTTCATCCCTCGGTACTTTTATGCGTCAATGCCGAAAAACAAAGGAAGAGCCTGTGCTGCTGCAATCAGGAAAAGACATGCACCAACCACCATCATGATCTTCTTTTTGACATCCTGCTCTTCGTTGTTCATGGCGATGTAAACGGAGATGGCGCCGATAATGGCGACTACACCGGCGATGGCATAGCAGAGCTTGACCATGACTGGTACATACTTGACAATTTCCTCCGCCACGGTAGATAGTGCGGTAGTACCGGCTGAATAGTCGCCGGCCGTACTCTGGGCCATTGCCGTGGTACCAGAGAACAAAGTGAGTGCAAGCATCTTCACTTTGGTGGAAACACCTTGGATGAATCCTTTTGCCTTTCGGCACATTTGTTTTACTTTCTGAAACATACTTGATCGTTTTTGAGTTAATATTTATGTATTGGATTGTTAAACAGCCTTATATGCGATAACCGAAAAATGCCGGAAGTACGATGGAGGCCCCGATGATGAACAGGCACGCGCCAAGCAGCGATAAAAAGGATTTGACGATGCCGTCCTCTCCAGTGTTCATCTTGATGTAGATCTGGAAGGCGGACACGATGACCAGAACGGATGCGATGGAGTAGCATATATACAGGACATACAGCATCATCGTGACCACGAAGTCGTGCATCGTGGCCAGCGCATCCGCTCCCCAGCTGTAGTTCACGCTGCCGCTCTTGGCGAAAGCCGCATAGGGTACAAGAATTAACAGGCATACTATCTTTTGCTTAATCGACATGCTACAATTTGTCTTTAATTGGTTTCCAGGCCATCTCCGGACGATTTTTCAGTTTGCCCCTGGAAAGCATCGCCTTGTACATTTCATCTGCACTGAAGCCATCAGACAGGTAGGGCGTGGTTTCCTCCATCTTTTCCTCCGCCTTGGCTTTGAGACGCTCCAGTCTTTCTTCCGGGGTCTCCTTTGTCTCCGGCTTTTTGTCCGCCGGCTTCTGGTCGGTGGCAGAATCGCCGCCTGATGCTGTTTCAGTATCGTATTGCTCGTTGCCGACACGGAACCCGGTTTCACTCTCGCTCACGGCAACACTCTCTTCGTCCTCCAGTGTGCCGAGGTCGAAAACTTCCTCCTCTGTCTTGCCGGTTCTCCTTTTTCCATAGAGATCCTGCATAATGATGACCGCGTAATAAATGAGGTACGCGACCGTCAGAACAATGGCAAAAATGAAATATGATCTCATATCTTTTAGTATGGATATTGAATTTTGTATTAGTTTGATTTCACAAATAAAAAAGGAGAATTCCGAACTACGAAATAATTGTGTATTAAACGGATGTTTTCTTTACAAGATTTATATCGATTTTGAAAATCGTACTATAAAATCGTACTATATCGCCTTAATGAACGGAAAAAATGTAGAAGTCAGGGCATAAAAAAAGCCCTCCGTTCAGGAGGGCTTCCATTGGCAGATTCGCTTTTTTTAGGTCAGCGTTTCTTGCCTCGCAAGCAATCATTCAGATCCTTGTATTCGCTATATCGGACAGCTTCGTTGCTGACCCGTTCGCCGTATAGTCCGGCTATGGTTTCCACGGTCTTTTGCCCGGCAAGGTCGTTGTCGAGATAACAATGTATATGCAGGTATCTCTGCAGGTACATCAATGCCTTTTTCAGGTTGTTTACGGAGTTCATGACAAGGTAGTCGCAAGGCTGGTCTATACAAATGGTCCAGTTGCATGACTGCTTCAATGTCAGGTAAGACAGAAAGTCCATGAACCCCTCGAACACGCAGACCCGTTCCTGTATCTCTCCGCACTGATGTCCGATCAGGGAGATGTCCTTGTTCTTGATACATCCTTTATAATAGGCGTTGCGCATTTCATATCCGCCCGAAACATTACCGAACGCGAGGGCAAAATAATGCCGGTCACGCAATTCATAATGGATTTCCTTGCAGAACATACGTCCTATGTCAGCATCTATTTTCCGGGACTGAAGGTAAGAGTATAACGCGTGATGCCGTAACGGGACGACAATCAGATTTTTCATATCCGATTCCACGGGACGGGGCGGAAGAGCTTGGAAACGGACTTTCGGCAAAGGCATATCGCTGGAATGCCGCCCGATGTATGCCAGTACCTCGCTTACACTTTCAGTCTGGTAAAGGTATTTACCCAATTCCACGAGGTCGCCTCCGGTGGCCGCCCCAAAATCATACCATTCGTTCAACCGGTCATTGACCTTGAACGACGGCGACTGTTCATCCCTTAACGGCGAGAGATACCAGTACTGATCCGATTTAACGTATTGTGCATGGTGGCCGAGCTGCGCCAGGAAGTCCACTATGCGTACCTGTTTTGCTTCTTCTATAGTCATGGCTGTTTTCTTTCACTTGTTCACACGGAAATGGTTTAGTTTAGTTTTATTCCCTATATATATACATACTAAAGTAAACTGAAATATATATGCCCGCGCCCGGCTTCATTCTTCATCAAAAAGCCTTGCTTCCGCGGGGGTCATGTCATAGTAGAACAGCTTGTCCTGCTTGATAACAAGTTTCAGGTTGTCCGTCAGGTACTGCAGCAGTTTTATCATGACACTGCGGCCACGTTTGAAGCCTATGTTTTCATAAGAGGCGATCAGACGTTGCAGTACATTCTCAAAGCCCCTGATGGGTTTGCCGTCAAAGGCAGCGGAAAGGGCTTCCCGGTGCTGCTCGATGCTCAGTTCCGTAAAGCTTGTCCGTTGCCTGGGCTTCGGGGTGTCACCGAACGTGTGCCCTTCGGCGATGACCGGGAGCCCGTTGTCGTCCACGGTGAACGCGAAGGGTTTGAACTCCTTTTCCCGGATATGTAGGGCATGGACTTCACTGACAGACGGATTCTCGTTGCATTTGCTGATGACCAGTACTGTTTCCGCCTTGTTGCTCATCTCCGTACCGATATGGCCTCGTACATTGTTGTCCCCTTTGTTCAGGTGCAGCACGCAATGGATATGCAGGTCGTAACGAGAGGACCATTCCATCATTTTGTTGATGACCTCCACCGATTCGCTGGTGCTGTTGATGTCCAGCATAAGGTCGCGGATACCGTCAATGATCACCAGCCCGTAACCTTTACCCTGACGCAGGGCATAGTCTATCACACTTATACGGACTGTCGGAGAATACTCCCGCAGGCAGATAAAATCAAGGTTCTCGCTGTCTGCTGTGGTAGGAAGCCCGGCCAACCGCAGAATACGTTCCAGCACCGTGTGACAATGATAGCGGCTCTGCTCGGTATCGACATACAGGATCCGGCGTTTGCCTTCCGGCAGATGCGCCCGGTAGTTCAGCACCTGCTTACCTGCCAGGGAAGCGGCGACAAGGGCGGAGACATTGAATGTCTTCTTGGATTTTGCCTTGCCGGTCGATGCACTGAAATTGCCGAGAGTCGCTATGGTCGAATTGTCAATCCAGATAATTTGCGGCGGGGTCTCGTATGTATCCGTCGCCTTGATTTGGGAAGCTGAAAGAATATCTGACAGACGGGTCTCTTCCAATCCCATTCCCGTCTTCTGGTCAGTTCTTCTTTCGTTTTCCATGGCGTTTCTCGTTTAAGAAGGGTTGTACTGCTGCCGCCTCGTGTGCCATCCGCGTGGCATCATCGACGGCAAGTTCATGATTCTGCAGGAGCCATTCGTCCAGTTCCTCCTTGGCAAAGTAAATCATCTTGCCGCGAGGCTTGTAGTGAGGAATCTCCTTGTTGGCCGTAAGTTTATACAGCATACTTTCTGATACCCCGATGTACATGCATGCTTCCGAAAAAGTAAAGACCTTTTTGGTCGCGTAAATGTTCTTTTCCAGCAATTCCACCCGTTCCAGAAAGCTCTCGACCGGCTCCAATTTCCGGATAATCGCTTCAAGGGCCGTGAGCCGTTCGCTCAACCTTTCCATGAATGTCAATCTGTTGGACATATTATTCGTGATTAAATTAGACAATAAGAGATGCACCTCTGTTTGTAACGCGTTGTATACAGAGGCAAAGGTAGAGTGTGAATATCTAAAAGCATTGGATGACAGTATGATACCGGTTTGGTAGCATATCAGTTATCATACTTTTGCTTTTCACATGGTTGACTTCTTAGCACTTCCTTTCATTCCTTCAGTTGGCTTACAAACTTTCTGATATTGTAAGCGGTTGAAGTCATTTTGTTCCTGACCAACGAAAGCGTGGTGGATATGCTCGTTGCGGATATGAAGTGCGAGCCGTCCTTGGATTGCAGGAAACGCCCTCTTTCGAGGACTGATTGCCAGTAAGGCTGAATGAATGAATTCTCAAGAAGGGCATCGAACAGGATAGCCACACGGCGCACGCTGTTCACCCGAAGACAGAAACCTATCTTGCAGGAGAAGAGAGATTCCATGTCGTCAATAGTTACGGGAGAACAGAACAGATGATAAGTATTGGCGCAAGAAACGATACCGGCCAGTTGTTTGCGCGAAAGACTGCAGTCAAAAGAAAGAAATGAAAACTTTGCCGGATTACAATCGGAAGATGCCAGTTCCGATGTGTCATACTTCCGCTTTAGTTCCATGCACTCCTCGAAAGAGAGGCTCGGGGCGGAAAAAAGCGGTTGGATAAGGTAGGGGCAGTCGGTCAGCAGTCCCTTGACGATGTGGATGTTCATTTCGTGGCAGTTCCGACAGACCGCGTTATCGCAGTCAATATACCGGTGACTGTTCACAAAATCCTCCACATAACGGCGATACTGTTTGCCGTGGATTTTGACCTCCTGGAGATAAACTGTTTTTGCTTCGGTAAGCAGGGCGAAAAGTTCTTCCGCCACGTCCTGTGCCGATTCAATGTGATGCGGGTGTTTGCTCCCCTCAAAAAGAGAGAAGGCCTTTGTCAGCTCTTGTCATGTCGATTTACATTTTATTGGTTTATAATAATATATCATCATAAAGGTATCGTTTTTCGATTGTATCTGCATCGATGACGCCCTTAAAATATCTACTTGTAAATTTGACATGATATGGTATATCATTGGTCACTCAAACAATCCGTTGACCAGGTTGACCGCATCATCCTTTTTCTGGTTGATGATTTTGGCGTACACCTGTGTCATTTTCACGTCAGCATGGCCGAGCAGCTTGGATGTCGTATATAAGTCTGCTCCGAGTGTCAGCATCATCGTCGCGAACGTGTGCCGCGCCGTATGGAATGTAAAACGCTTGTTTATTCCCGCCGCTTTTGCCCATGGTTTGATAAGAATATTGACCATTGCTGGGGACGGCAGGTCAAACACATTGTCATCAGGAGCTTTGTCCCCACGTGCAGGCATCCACTTCAACGCTTCCGGGGAAAGCGGGAGATAAATCGGTTCCTTGGTTTTCTGCATGGAAACCGACAGACGGTATTGTCCACGGTCAACGAATACATCTTTCCATTGCAGCTTGATTATATCACTGATTCGCAGACCGCAGAAACAAGAGAACAGATAGGCACCTTTCACGGATTCATTTTTCATCGGGGTTGCGATCAATGCACGCACCTCTTCAATGGTCATGTATGACCGTTTGCTTTCAGGCAGACGGATCTTTTCCGACTTGCTGATTTTCGTGAAAGGATTGGACTTGATGATCTCGGCCCTGACAGCCGCATTCAAGGCTCCGTTCAATACCCGGTAATAAGTATGCAGTGTGTAATTCGACACTCGTTTGCCTCTGGAACGGTATTCGGACTGAAGGTAGTCAAGATAATTCTGGCAGAATGTCTTGTCTATTTGATCCATCAACATACGTTCTCCCGCATAATCCTTCAAGATGCGTATAGTGATGTCAATTTGATAACCGTCCTTTTTGCCACGCTTGGCCTGGTTCTCCTTGTAGGTATTCATCCAGTCAAGCAGGTAAACTCTCTCTTTGGTTTCTATACCGGCCTCGCCGTTGGTCAGCTCGATAATACGTTTGGACTTGATGGCATTGGCGGCATTCATAGTCGCCTGATTCTGCCGACGGGCATTGTTATCCGTTTCCGGAATGAGATACAACTTAAGATATTCGTATGTTCGTTTTCCGAAACGGTATATATCAAGATACAGACTTTGGCTTCCATCTGCCAGCTTCTTTGTCCGAAGGCGGACAGGCTCTTTTACTTTTGTAGGCTTCTTTACTCGTGGCATATCGATCCCTTCATAATTTTGTTTCTGTTGCAAAGATATGAATAAAGGTCGATATTGAGAAACAAACGAGAAACAAAATTGTACCGAAAAAGAACCAATCAACTGAAAAGAAAGAAAACAACTGAAAACATCAAGTACACTATAATCAATTGTAAATAAGCGGTTTTATTTGCACTTGTTTAGCTCTTGTTTTCATTTTAGGGCTTTACTTTATAAATCTGGAAAATTTCATGAGCCAAGGAAAACGATTACACTCATCACTTGTATTGGTATGCGGTTTTCTATCCTCATACTGTACAAGTGTGGGGTATTGTTTATTTGGCTCAAGGTATTCCAGAACCTCTACACAGATAAACGAACGGCTCCACACTTTCTTTTTTATATAATCCGCAGTCGGGGCCGGGGCGGAAACAAGAACTGTTTATCATGAAAAAATTTATGATGCTGGCGGCTTGTCTGTGTGGGGGGTTGCTCCTGTCCGGATGTAAAAATGACGATTTGGAAAAACGGGTCGATGATTTGGAGAAACGTGTGGAACAACTGGAAGAATTTTGCCGGAGAATGAATGCCAATATTGCGGCGCTTCAGTCCATTGTCGATGTATTGTCGGAAGCGGACCGGATAACGGCTGTCGTTCCGGTGCGTAGCGGGTCGGAAACGATCGGTTATACGATTGCTTTCGAGAAGAACGAACCGATGACGATATATCATGGAAAGAACGCCGTGGCGCCTGTCATTGGTATTCGGCAGGATGAAGGCGGAGTTTATTACTGGACGCTCAACGGCGAATGGCTGCTGGATGACGATGCCCGGAAGGTGCCGGTGCACGGCAAGGACGGAGCGACTCCGCAATTGAAAATCGAGCAGGATTGCTGGTATGTTTCATATGACGGAACGAATTGGACAGAGTTGGGTAAAGTTCCCGAAGGAGAGGGTGACGGCATGTTCCGCAGCGTGACGATAGATGAAGAGTATGTGTATTTCACCTTGATCGACGGCACGATACTTACTGTACCGCTTGCAAGGGGCGTTGCCGTGGATGCGATTCTGTTCGAAGATGAACTTGTTAAGAGCATATGTGTATCTCGTTGGGATACCGATAAAGACGGTGAACTTTCTGTTGCTGAAGCCGAGGCTGTCACTTCACTGCGCAAGGCGTTCAATGCGAAACCGATTCGTCATTTCCGTGAATTTGTCTATTTTACCGGGGTTAAGGCATTGGCCGATAGTGAATTCTGCGATTGCGACGATCTCGAATCCATCGTTCTTCCGGCGAATTTGGCGGCCGTAGGGGATTATGCTTTCAGTTATTGCCTGTCGTTGAAGAGCGTAGAGTGTAAAGGTGGACTCCCGCCGACGGTCGGAGTGAATATTTTCGACTATATTCCCGCTTCAAATTATGTCATACGGGTTCCTGCTTCTGCGGTGGAGCGTTATAAAACAGCGGAGGGTTGGAGTGATTATGCCTCCCGAATTGTCGCGGCGGAGTAGCGGCGCTTGTAAAATGCAGCAGCCTGCAATTATGCAGGCTGCTGCGTTTTATTCCAGCATTTTTTGCAGCATCACTTCGTCGTGATAGCCGTCGGGCCGCCATAGCCAGTCGCGTTTGACGCCGATTTCGGTGAATCCCGCGCTGCGGAACAACCGCAGGCTCGCTTCGTTGTCGGCCCCGACGTTGCACCACAGCTGATGGACGCGCAGCGTGTCGCGGGAGTAACGGCAGAGAGCTTCCAATGCGTCGGAGGCGTAGCCCCGGCCCCGGTCGCTCCGTTCGTAGATGAGGATGCCGACACCCGCCCGGCGGTGGATCGGGTCGTATTCGAACAGGTCGATCGCCCCGACCGGCCGTGCCTCCTGCCGCGTCTCGACGATCAGCCGCAGCTGTCCGTCGCCGAGCACCCCGATGGTGTCCCGATGCCGTTCGACGAAGCGTTGCATCTGGTAATGCGAAAACGGCTCCGTCGTGCCGCTGACCGCCCACACGTCGCAGTCGTTTTCCCACACGTACATCAGGTCGGCGTCCTCCGGCTCCACGGCCCGCAGGCGGATGGTGCGGCCTTCGATGTTCATTACAGTCCGATGATCTTGTTGCGGATCAGCATCGCCACGCCCCAGGCGTTGGCGTTCTCGGTCATCTTCGAAACGCGGAACTTGGTGTCCTTGTAGACGAGGTTGAGCGAATATTTGTTCGTCGCCGATTTCAGCGGCAGCATGATGTAGTCGCCCGCCGCCGCGAGGTTGCCGCCGACGATGACCGTCTCGGGATTGAACGTGTTGATCAGGAAGGCCACGGCCTTGCCGACCTTCTCGCCCGCCTCCTCGATCAGCTCGATCGAGAGGTTGTCGTCGTTCTTCGCCGCGGCGATGATGTCGTCGATATGGATGGTCTTCTGCTGGTCGTATTTCTCGCGGAGGATGGTGTTCACGCCGTTCTGAATCAGATGGCACATCTTGTCCTCGATGGCGATGCCCGATACCTCGGTCTCGAGGCAGCCCTTTTTGCCGCATGAACAGATGATCTCGTTGTCGAAGAAGGGGATGTGTCCGAATTCGCCCGCGAAACCGCTCTTGCCGTAGTACAGTTGTCCATCGACCACGATGCCGATGGCCACGCCGCGGCCCATGTGGAGATAGAGAACGTTGCTCTCGTCCTTCGACTTGCCGCAGGTGTATTCGGCGTAGCACCGGGCCCGGGTGTCGTTTTCCAGCAGTACGCGGATGCCGACGCGCTCTTCGATCATGTCGCGCAGCGACTGTTCGCTCGTCGTAAAGTATTTGTAGCTGCGGCCCGTGTCGGGATTCACGCGGCCCGTCATGCAGACGCCCAGTCCGAGGATCTTGGCGCGGTCGATGCCGCACGTGGCGATGAAGTTCTCGATGTTCGAGCAGATGCGCTCGATGCACTGCGGACGGTCGAGCAGTTCGAACGTGAAGTCGTTCTCCTCCTTGATGATGTTGTTCTGCAAGTCGGTGATCAGGAAGCGCATGTTGTCGCGCCCGACGTTCACGCCGGCGAAGTAGATCGCCGAATTGGCCAGTCCGAAGATGTTGGGGCGCCGCCCTCCCGGGGTTTCCACTTTGCCCAGGTCCGTCACGATGTTCTCATCGACGAGCTCCTGCACCAGTTTGGTGATGGTCGGAACGCTGATATGCAGCTCTTTCGTCAGTTCCGAGAGCGTGCATTCGCCGTTGACGGCCATGTGCGCGATGATGTTGCGCTTGATGATGCTGTTTTTGTGAGAAATACCTTTCAGGGTCTCATCTTCGTGCTTGTTGAAAAATTCAGTCAGTGATGTCATCCGTGCGGTCTCTTTTTACTAACTGTGCAAATATAACGAGTTTATTTAATAAATGCAATCAATTTTTAATAAAATTTAATAAATTTTATTCCGGGACGGGATATAAAAAATCAACGCACTGATTTTCAGTGCGTTGATTTTTAAGTGCGGTTTTTTCTCCTATAAGGTCGATTTCGACTCTACGGCGGCGTTTGCGTCCACCTTGCGGATGAGACCTTGCAGGACGGTGCCGGGGCCGAGTTCGGTGAATTCCGTCACGCCGTCGGCCAGCATGTTCTTGACGATGTAGGTCCAGCGCACGGGGGCCGTCAGCTGGGCGATCAGGTTGGCCTTGATGGCGGCGGGATCGGTGTAGGGTTTGGCATCCACGTTCTGATAGATCGGGCACACGGGCGTCTGGAACGGCGCCTCGGAGATGGCCTTTTCGAGCTCCTGCTTGGCGGGCTCCATCAGCGGCGAGTGGAACGCGCCGCCCACAGGCAGACGCAGGGCGCGGCGGGCGCCTGCGGCCTTGGCTTTCTCACAGGCGGCCTCTACGGCCTCCACGGCTCCCGAGATGACCAGCTGGCCCGGGCAGTTGTAGTTGGCGGCGACGACCACGCCATCGACTGATGCGCAGATCTCCTCGACTGCGCTGTCTTCCAGGCCGAGAATGGCGGCCATCGTACCGGGCTGGGCCTCGCAGGCGGCCTGCATGGCCATGGCACGCTTCGAAACGAGTTTCAGTCCGTCTTCGAACGAGAGGGCTCCCGCAACCACGAGGGCCGAGAACTCGCCCAGGGAGTGTCCGGCGACGGCATCGGGCTTCACACCCAGCGCCTTGGCCATGATGACCGAGTGGAGGAACACGGCGGGCTGGGTGACCTTGGTCTGCTTCAGCTCCTCGTCCGTACCGGCGAACATGATGTCGGTGATGCGGAATCCGAGGATTTCGTTGGCCTTCTCGAAGAGCTCTTTCGCGGCCGGAACGTTGTCGTAGAGGTCTTTGCCCATGCCGACGGCCTGAGCGCCCTGACCCGGAAATACGTATGCGTGTTTCATAATTTTCGCGTTTTTTTACGTTTGCGGGGCAAAGATACGAATTTATTTTCTAATTTTGTGCCGCAATGGTTCACAAAGGGCCGGGCAAGGCCCCGTGTGATGAAAAGGGAATGCCGTGAGAATCGGCAGCAGTTCCCGCTGCTGTAAGTTCCGAGAGTTGCCGCAACACGCTGAAGCCACTGGTCTCAGGGCCGGGAAGGCGTTGTGGCAGGGACGAGCCAGAAGACCTACCTTGCATCTCCCTCAGGAGGAGGATCTTTTTTTCGAGCGCATCTGCGGAGAACGGAGCATCGTGGGGTTTTGTGGCCTGGCCACGGAACGGCGGCCGGAAGGCGGCCTGAGACGAAAAGGAGATTCGATTCCGGGAGGTTCCGGGACCGGATTTTTTTATTTTACGAACATATCAAAAACCCAAAACAAAAAAAAGATGAAAAGATTTCTTGTTACCCCCCCCCTTATCTTATTGGCCGCACTGGCTTTCGTAGGCTGCGACGATGACAACGACGGACCGCAGATTCAGACGATAGGATTCGAACAGGCCGCTTTGGGCACTGACGGCTTCATCTGGGGCAAGGACCAGGCTACGGAGCAGGACGATACGGACTATTCGGGAAGTCCTATTAAATCGAATATTTATTACGGTCCGGTTTACACGGAGAAAGAGGCCAAGGTTTATACCTATTATTCGGATTACGGCCATACCTACGAAACGTGGAACGGTTTCGTGATCTCGAATCACACGGACAAGAAGACCGAAGGTTACACCAACGACAAGAGCGTTTATGCCGACGGAGGCGCCAACGGTTCGGCGCAGTTCGCGGCGGCCTATTATGCGGCTTGGACGCCGGAAAATAGGGGAGTCCCTACGATTGAGTTCGCCACCGCCGTGGCTCCCGTTTCGGTCGCCGTGGCCAATATGACCTATCTGTACCTCTATTTTGAGGGGACTACGCCGGCTGCGCTCGTCGATGTGAAAGTCGTCATTACGGGCTATAACAGCAGTGCTAAAACGGGTGAAGTTACCGTCATGCTTGTTGACAAGGCTTCGGAAACGGTGAAGTCGGGTTGGGAGACGGTCGATCTCTCGTCGCTCGGAACGGTGACTTCGCTGACCTTTACGGTATCGACGACCGATTTCAATTGTCCGAACTATTTTGCCATCGACAACCTGACCTACGAGAAGTAGACGGTGAGCAGCGATAAAAACAAAACCCCTGCAAGGAAAAGCCTTGCGGGGGTTTTGTTTGCAGAGCGGCCGGGAGGTGTCAGGGCTGCGTGAGCACGATGACGCTGCGGGCCTTGACGCCGACGCAGAATGTGCTGCCGCTGTTTTCGAGCTGCAATGACGGGGCGATCAGTTCGTCACCGTCGGGCAAACGCCGCTCTTCGTAGACGTAGACCTTGCAGGCCGACATGCCGCCTCGGAGCGTGTTTTTCAGGTCGAAACTCAGGGTCTCGTCCGTGGCGTTGGCGATCACGTAGGTCCAGCGGCCGTCGGCGGCGCGGACGGCCGTTCCGGCTGCGAATTCATTGCCGAGGTCGAGCGGATAGACCTCCGAACCCTTGCGTACGAAGCGCGTCAGCAGCGAATAGGCGTAGTACTGCGGCCGCGGCTGGTAGTCGTCCGTCAGCCGGTCGTAGACGCCCGGATCGGGGTCCTGACGGTAGGCGGCCCGCATGTAACGCCACATTCCGAGCTGCTGCATTGCGGCATAAGACTCGTTGCGGCCGTAATACTGGTCGATGAGACTCCAGTAGCTCGTGCCGACGGCTCCTGCGTTGAGGAAGTTCACTACCAGCCGTGTCATCAGTACGCCCCGGTCATAACGGTCGATGTCCGTCTGCCGCGTGGCGCCGACGCACTGGTTCGAGCCGAATTCCCCGACGAAATGTTTCTTTCCCGCCGTGGCGGCTGCGGCGACGTTGGCCTCCTCCCACGCGAGGACCGTGCTGTTGGGGGTGTCGTAACCGAAAATGTAGGTGTGGCTGTTGAACAGATCGGCTTCCTGCGACAGCTCCCGGGCGCATCCTTCGAGGAAGAAACGCCGCGTGTCGGTGTTGTCCGAGAGGTTGAGCCGCACCTTGTCGCGGATTCCGTCTGCGCGCAGGCGCCGGTCGAGGACCTTGGCCAGCGGAACGTAGCGTTCGAGCGGAATGATATTGCCGTCGGGCTCGTTGAAGGGCGTCAGTTCCTTGATGCAGGTGTAGCCCCGCCGTTCGATCAGGTGTTTGACCACGGTCGAGAAACTCTCGGCGAACTCCTCGCTGTCGGCGGGCTCCACGACCCAGTTCGTTCCTTCGGACGAGCAGAGGAAATGGCGCTTCACTCCGGCATAGGCCGGATCGAGCAGGTCGCAGTAGGTGGGGCATCCCCACAGCACGAGCGTCACGTCGGCGTTCATCTCCTGAGCGATGTCCAGCACCTTGTAGAGCGACCGCATCTCGGCCGATTCGAACGTGAAGCGGTCGAGGGCTGCGACGCCGGGATCGCCGTTGTCGTTGAGGGGTTCCCACCAGTGGGGCAGCAGCATCACACGGAAGCGCTGAATGCCCATCTTGCGGATGCGCGGCACGACGATCTCGTCCCAGTCCGAGGCTTTGGCGCCGTCGTGGCGGGTGACGTTCTGCGACAGGAAATGCGGGTCGAGCTCCACGCCCAGTCCGGCGAGCGTGACACCCGTCGAACGGCCGACACGCACTTCGAGACTCGCGCCGGATTCATAGCCCGGCGTGCGGGTGGATTCGGGCAGGCGTTCGTCATCGTTGGACTCTGCCGAAGATGCCGAACATCCGGCGAGTGCCAGCAGGGCCAGCAGAAGCGTTCGGACGGTTTTCGTCTGTCTCATACCCGCATCAGAGGTTGAAAGCTCGTTTGAGTTCGTCCATCTGCTCCTGGGTGGTGCCTGTCGGCTCGAATCCCATCGACTTGGCAGTCAGATAGATCTGCGCCGATTTCGAAAGCACGTCGATCTGGTCGAAAGCCTCCATGATGTCGGGGCCCACGGCGCAGACGCCGTGCTTCTCCCACATCACCACGTCGTATTCCCGAAGCTGTTCGATGGTGGCCTCGGCCAGCTCGGTGGAACTCGGCATCTCGTAGGGCACGATGCCGAGTCCCTTGGGACAGAAGGCCCGCGTCTCGGGGATCATCGACCACAGGAGGTTCGTCAGCACGTCCTTGGCGAGGAATGCCGGGTTGTGGGTCATGGCCACGAGGTCGATCGGGTGGGTGTGGACGGCGGCGGTGTAGCCGTTGCCCGAGGCGATCATCTGGTCGTGCATCGCCAGATGCGAAGCCAGCTCGGAGGTGGGCTTCACGGGGTTGTCGGCGATGATCTCGTACGACGCGCAGTCGTCGAGGATGCGGATCACCGAGCCGTTTTCCATCGGCCGCCGCGCCAGGTCGCGCATGCGGCGGTTGGTGCCCTTGCAGAAGAAATAGCACCCTTTGAGGTGGGGCAGCGTCATGCCGAACGGAACCGGATCGCTGATCGGGGCCATCGAACGGATCTCGTCGTCGGCATAGGCCGTGACGTTGACCGTGATGTTGCCGCCGTTGCGTTCGGCCCAGCCTTTCTGCCAGAGGTAGCCGGCGACTTCGGCGACTTCGGCCACCCGCTGGGCCAGTTCGGGACGGTTTTCGAGGATTGATTTCATATCGGTCATTTATTGGAATAGCGAAGGGAAGAAGATCGAGAAGAGCAGGATCGCAAGTCCGGCGGCGAGCGTCGCCAGCGTGCGGCCGTCGCAGCCTTTCCATTCTTTGAGCAGGATGCCCCAGACGTTCGAGAAGATGACGTTGAGCGACATCAGGATGCTCCACGAGAAAGCCAAAATGACGGGCGATCCGGTGAGGAAGCTCTTGCCCATCTCCAGGCCGAAGAACTGCGAGTACCACAGCACGCCGGCCAAAGCGCAGAACAGCAGGTTGTTGACCAGCACCGAACCCCGCACGCCGAAATACTCTCCGGCGGTGCGGTTGCGGACGTTCTGCCAGATGCAGTAGGCGGCATTGGTCAGGAAGCCGCCCAGGGTGACGAGCAGGATGACCGGAAGCCCCGCGTAGAGCGGATCGACGCCCTGCGCCGCGGCCGCGGCCTTGATCGGGGCCCCTGCGTCGAGGCCCAGTGCGAAGCAGGCGCTCATCACGCCGGCCAGCAGCGCCACGGCGAGACCCTTGGTCAGCGCGAAATCCTTGATCGCGGCGCGTTTCTCCTCTTCGGTCATGTCGGCGGCGCGCAGCGACCCGGCGTAGCCGATCACGGCGATGCCGGCGAGGGTCACGCAGACGCCCAGCAGCAGGATGAGCCCCTGCCCGTGCAGGAGGTCCGTGCCGGCGAACAGCGCCGGGAGGAGCGTTCCGAAGGCCGAGCAGGTGCCCAGCGAGATCGACTGCCCGAGCGCCACCCCGAGGTAGCGCATCGAGAGTCCGAACGTCAGGCCGCCGACGCCCCACAGGGCCCCGTATACAACGGCTTTGAGGGCGCCGCCCTCACCCAGCAGGGTGAAGAGCGAGCCGCCCTCGGGCACGGCGATCAGGGCCCCCAGCAGCGGGAAGACCAGCCAGGCGAAAATTCCCTGCACGAGCCAGAAACTTTCCCAGCTCCACTCCCGTACCTTCTTGATCGGGACGTAGGAGCTCGACTGTCCGAAGCTGCCGACGGCGATGATCAGCAATCCGATGAGTATCTCCATGATTTACGCGCGTTTCGAGGTGACCTCGCGTTCGTATTTCTGGATTTCGGCGATGAATTCCTCGCCGACGGGCACGTTGTTGCGCAGGCAGAACATGTCCCACACGGCGTTCCAGGGCATCGACTTCGACTCTTCGAGTAGCGCCAGACGCTCGAAGCCCTGTCCGTTGGCCTCGTATTCGCGCAGTTTGGCCAGCGGTTCCAGCAGGGCCTGCATCAGGCACTTCTGCGTGGCGCGCGAGCCGACGACATAGGCGCCGATGCGGTTGATCGAGGCGTCGAAGTAGTCCAGACCGATGTGCACGCGGTCGAGGGCGTCGCAGCGCACGATCTCCTTCATGAGCTCCTGCGTCTCGTCGTTCATGATCGTCACGTGGTCCGAGTCCCAGCGCACGGGACGCGAAACGTGCAGCATCACCTCGGGGATGAACAGCAGCAGCGACGAGAGCTTGTCGGCGACGATCTCCGTGGGGTGGAAGTGGCCCGTGTCGAGGGTCACGATCTTGCCGCGCGAGGTGCCGTAGCCGATGTAGAAGTCGTTCGAACCCACGGTGTAGCTCTCCAGCCCGATGCCGAAGACCTTCGATTCGATGCAGTCCTTCATGTTGTCGTATTTCTGCTCGAAGATCTGGTCGAGCGAGTCTTTCAGAAGCTCCCGGTATTTCATGCGGTTGACCGTGAGGTCTTTCGAGCCGTCGTGCACCCAGACGTTCATGATGCAGGGATCGCCCTGCGCCTTGCCCATCTCCTCGGCGATGGCGCGGCAGCGCTTGGTGTGTTCGATCCAGAAGCTGCGGATTTCGGGATCGGGGTTCGACAGCGAGAGGCTGCCGCTCTTGGGGTGCGAGAACGACGTGGAGTTGAAGTCGAGTTTCATGCCGTTCTGCTTCGCCCAGTCGATCCAGCCCTGGAAGTGTTTGGGCTCCACCCGGTTGCGGTCGATGAATTCACCGCCGAATTCGCCGTAGATCTCGTGGAGGTTCAGGCGGTGTTTGCCCGGGATGAGCGACTTGGCCTTGAGGATGTCGGCGCGCAGCTCCTCGATGTTGCGGGCCTTGCCGGGGTAGTTGCCCGTGGCCTGGATGCCGCCCGTGAGGTCGCCGCCCTGGTTCTCGAAGCCCGTCACGTCGTCCGCCTGCCAGCAGTGGAGCGAGAGGGATATTTTCTGTAAAGCGGCGAGCGCGGCTTCGGTGTCGATGCCCAGATCGGCATAGCGTGCTTTTGCGACCTCGTAGGTCTGTTGAATCTGTTCGGTTTTCATTTTTTGTGGTGTTTTGAGTTATTTTACGATTGTCATGAAGCGGGTGTAGGCGGCATCCCATGCGGCGGTGTCGCCCGGGGTGAACTCCTCGACGGGGATGCAGCGGGCGATCAGCGTGCGCATCTCCTGCAACGTGCCGACGCATCCGGCGGCGCGGGCCTGGAGCATGATATTGCCCACGGCCGTGGCTTCCGAGGGGCCCGCCGTCACGGGAATCCCGAGCGAGTCGGCCGTGAACTGGTTCAGCAGGGCGTTTTTCGAGCCGCCGCCGATGACGTGGAGGCGTTCGATTTCGAACGGCGCCAGCGAGCGGAAACGGTCGAGGACGAAGCGGTATTTGAGTGCGAGGCTTTCGAAGATGGCGCGGATCATGGCGCTGTCGTCGCCGGGCGCGGGCTGCCCCGTGCGCTCGCAGTAGGCGCGGATCGCCGCGGGCATGTCGCCCGGAGCGGCGAATGAAGCGTCGTCAGGGTCGATCATCGTGCGGAACGGCGCGGCTCCGGTGGCCATCTTCACGATCTCGGGATAGGTGTAGTCGCGGCCCTCGTCCTTCCATTTTCTGAGGCATTGTTCCAGAATCCACATGCCCGTGATGTTCTTCAGCAGGCGGGTCGTACCCTCCACGCCGCCTTCGTTGGTGAAGTTGTAGCGTTCGGTCAGCTCGTTGATGAAGGGTTCGCGGACCTCGATGCCCATGAGCGACCACGTGCCCGACGAGAGGTAGGCGAAACGTTCGTCGGCGGCCGGCACGGCGGCGACGGCCGACGCAGTGTCGTGGCCCGCCACGGCGATCACGGGAAGCTGCGGAAGTCCGCAGGCGGCGGCCAGTTCGGCGCGGAGCGTGCCGATCCGGTGGCCCGGCATCACGATCGGGGGGAAGAGTTCGGCCGAAAGGCCCATCTTCTCCAGCAGGCGCGCTTCGATGCGTTTCGTGCGGGGATTCAGCAGTTGCGACGTGGAGGCGATGGTGTATTCGGTGACCATCTCCCCGGTGAGCAGATACGACAGGGCGTCGGGCATGAAGAGCAGCCGCTCGGCAGCGGCCAGCTGCGACGAACGGTCGCGCTGCATGGCGTAGAGCTGGTAGAGCGAATTGAATTGCATGATCTGGATGCCTGTCGCGCCGTAGACCTCCTCCCGGGGCAGCACCTTGGAGAAATACTCCTCGGGGGCGCAGTCGGTGTGCGGGTCGCGGTAGGCGTAGGGGAGCCCCAGCAGCGAGCCGTCCTTGCCGACGAAGGCGAAATCGACGCCCCAGGTGTCGATGCCGACCGAGGCGATTTCGACCCCTTCGCGGGCGGCGGCGCGCAGTCCCTCGCAGAGGTGTTCGTAGAGCGAAAAGATATTCCAGTAATAATGGCCGCCCAGCGGCAGGATGGTATTCGGGAAACGGGTCAGTTCCTTGAGGACGAGCTCTCCGTCCCGGAGCGAGCCGAGAATGGTGCGGCCGCTGGTGGCCCCCAGGTCGAAGGCGACGAAGTGTTTGGGTTGCATGTTTCGGTCTGTGATTTTTGGGTTGTACAAAACAACTCATTTTTTCGTCGTTTCAACGTTGTAATATGATGGATGACTTTTGTTTTTTGATCTTTCTCGCGGTTTGCCTCCGGAGGGGGTGACACCGGTCGCGGATTTTTATATATATTTGTGTAAACAAACAGCTTTTCCGTTTCAGCAACCTGCCGTATGAAACCTGTGAACAATCATAAGTACTTGGTGAGCAGCGAAAAGGACCAGACGTGGGGCATCACGGTCGATACCGTGGGCAGCGAGTCCGTCGCCGCCGGCTACGAGACCTATCCTCCGCGGGTCGGACACCCTTCGGGTTTCTATTTTGACGTTGGAAAAGGGCGTGTTCTGGAGAGCTACCAGCTGCTCTATATCACCTCGGGCCGCGGCTCGTTCTACGGGCCCGACCGCAAGCGCATCGGCATCGGCGCCGGGGACATGGTGCTGCTGCGCCCCAACCGCTGGCACAGCTACATGCCCGACCGCGAAACGGGGTGGCACGAGTACTGGATCGGCTTCCGCGGCCCGAACATCGACGCGCGCTTCCGCAACGACTTCTTCGACGACAGCCGCGAGGTGTTCCGCGTGGGGGTCCGCGAGGAGATCACGGCCCTTTACGACAAGGCCATCGAGGTGGCCGAAAACGAACGCTCCTCCTACCAGCAATATCTCGCCGGCATCGCCAACCTGCTGCTGGGCATGACGATGTACTACCATGCGAATCACCAGTTCGTGTCGCTGGACGTGGTGAGGCAGATCGACCGCGCACGGCGCATCATGCGCGAGGAGCTTTACGCCAACATTTCGCCCGACGAGGTGGCCCGGCGGGTGAACATGAGTTATTCGTGGTTCCGCAAGATGTTCCGCGACTACACGAACATCTCTCCGGCTCGTTACATGCAGGAGCTGCGGTTACAGGAGGCTTGCCGCCTGTTGTCGGGAACGGCCATGAGCATCAAGGAGATCGCCTTCCGGCTCAATTACGGCGACGCCTCCTATTTTTCCAATATGTTCCGCCGCCATCTGCGGATGACTCCCGTCGAGTACCGCCGCCGCTTCGGCGTCGGCAGCGACGGCTTCTGTGCGGATGTTGTCGGGAATGAAGCCTGAAATCTGTAAAACCCCAATAATTTTCTGATCCGATGAATGTTGCAAATCTCCGAACCGCCGGACGCTGGCTCGCGCTGTGCTGCCTGCCGCTGCTGGCGGGTTCCTGCGGGAAGCATCCCGCGATCGCCGACATGCGCTGCGAATACCTCGCTTCGCCGATCTCGGTGGACACTCCGTCGCCCCGCTTTACCTGGACTTATGAAGATGCCGATGCGTTCGTGCAGGCCGGTTACCGCCTCTGCGTGGCTACGGCGCCCGAGAAACTGGACCTTCCCGACATCTGGAACTCCGGGGAGATCGCCGGCAGCCGTCCTTTTGCCGCAATGCCCGACGGCGGACTGCTTGTCTCGCGGACCCCTTATTACTGGCGGGTCGAAGCGTGGGACGCCGGCGGCCGGCGGATCGTATCGCCCGTTGCGGAGTTCGAAACCGCCCTGATGGAGACCTCCGAATGGCAGGCCCGCTGGATCACCGATGCCCATGACAAGGATTTCGTCCCCGCGCCGATGCTGCGGCGGGCGTTCGCCGTGCGGTCGGGCGTCGAGCGCGCCCGGCTCTATGTGAGTGCCGCGGCCTATGCGAAAATGAGCCTGAACGGTGAACCCGTTTCGGGAAATCTCCTCGACCCGGGTTACACCCATTACGACAAGCGCAATCTCTATGCCGTGCACGACGTTACGGACCGGCTCCGCGAGGGCGAGAATGTCCTTTCGGCGGTGCTGGGCAACGGGTTTTACAATGCCATTCAGCCCGTCGCCACGTGGAGTTTCGAGGTGGCCCGCTGGCGCGGACGTGCGCGGATGATCTGCGAACTGCACATCGACTATGCCGACGGCACGCACGAGGTCGTCTGCTCCGACGGTTCGTGGCGCACGACGGCCGACGGTCCTTACCTCTCGAACAACATTTACAGCGGCGACGTTTACGACGCCCGCAGGGAGATTCCCGGCTGGGACCGTCCCGGATTCGACGATTCGGCGTGGGCGCAGGCCGTCGAAGTCGCGGCCCCTTCACCGTTGCTGAAAGCCCAGTCGATGCCCGCTGTTCGGGCCACGTGCGAGACGGAGCCCGTCGGGGTCCGTTCGTTCGGCGACACGATTTGGGTGTTCGATTTCGGCGTCAACCTTACGGGCCTCTGCCGCTTGGAGATCGAGGGCGAGCGCGGCACGCAGATCACAATGACCCACGGCGAATTCGTGCAGCCTTCGGGGCGCATCGAGATGCGCAATCTCGATATTTACTATAAGCCCCTGCCGGGTTACGATTTCCAGACCGACACCTATATTTTGAAAGGCGAAGGCCGCGAGACGTGGACGCCCGATTTCACCTACCACGGATTCCAGTATGTGGAACTGCGGTCGAGCGCCCCGGTGAAACTCGACAAGACGAGCCTCACGGCGCGTTTCATGCACACCGATGTATCTTCGGTCGGGAAATTCTCCTGCTCGAACGGGCTGTTCAACCGCATTTGGGAGATGACGCGCCGGACCTATCTCAACAACCTCACGTCGATTCCCACGGACTGCCCCCAGCGCGAGAAGAACGGCTGGACGGCCGACGGCTATCTGGCCATGGACCTGGCGCTGCTCAACTACGACGGAATGGCCTTCTATGAGAAGTGGCTCGACGATTTCATTGACAACCAGAACGAGGCCGGACGCCTTGCGGGTATCATTCCCACGGCCGGGTGGGGGTACGATGACTGGATCGGCCCGGTGTGGGACGCTTCGGCCTTCATCATTCCCTACACGCTTTACAACTATTACGGCGACCTGCGTCCCGTCGAGAAGATGTGGCCCGTCTGCGAGCGTTACCTCGAGTACCTCGCCACGCGCGAGGAGGCCGACGGCGGCGTGACCTACGGCATCGGCGACTGGGTTTTCTACCGAACGCAGACTCCGACCGACTACACCTCGACCTGCTTCTATTACTACGACAACGTGCTGATGGCCCGTTTCGCCGAACTGCTGGGCCGCGACGGCGAGCGTTATGCCCGCAAGGCCGCACAGCTGCGTGAACTGATCAACACGAAATACTATGACGCTGAAAAGGGCCTTTATGCCAACGGTTCACAGGCCGCGCAGGGTGTGGCGCTTTATCTGGGCATCGTTCCCGAAAGCGACGCGCAGCGCGTGGCCGACAACCTCGCCCGCATGATCGCCGATAACGATTATTTCCTCGATTTCGGAACCATCGGCAGCAAGACGGTGCTGCGCATGCTCACTCGCTACGGGCATGTCGAGACAGCTTATAAAATGGCCTCTCAGACCGAGGGCCCTTCGTGGGGCTGGTGGGTCAGCCAAGGCTTCACGACGCTGGCCGAGACGTGGATGCTCTCTCCCGAGTGGCGCGACGCCTCGATCAATCATGTTTTCCTGGGCGATGTCGCCGCGTGGTATGTCAACGACCTGGCGGGCATCAATTTCGATCCGGCGGCCCCCGGGTTCGGACACATCGTCATCGCTCCCCATTTCGTCGAGGCACTCGACTGGGCAGCGGCTTCCTACGACTCGGTGCGCGGTGAAATCCGCTCGGAGTGGCGGCGTTGCGGCGGCTGCGTGACGCTGAAAGTCACCATTCCGGCCAATACGACGGCCGACATCCGGATCGGCGGAGAGGTCGTCGCTACGGTGTCCGGCGGCGTTCACGAATTTACTTTCTGATACATCCGGCCGAAACAAGAGCGGCAGACTTTTCGGAAAAGTCTGCCGCTCTTGTTGTTTCAGGTGTGTTCTCAGAGATTCTCATCCTCGAAAGCGAACACCTCGGTCGAAACCTCGCCCAACGCTCCGGAATTCTGGCTGATGCCGGTCTGGACCTTGATGAAGTCGATGTATTTGAGGTTGGCGGCGCTGCCGTCCGCATTTACGGCGTTGGAGATTCTGAAATAGTTTTTGCGCTGGTCGCCGTCGGAAATCTCTCCCGTGGCCTGGTCGTTGCCTGCGTTGTCGGCGTATCCCCAGTCGTAGGGGCGGTTGAAGTAGTCGCCCGTGATCGGATGGCGCGTCGTATTGGCGGCCAGCCGCGTGCCGTAGAGCGTGTACTTCTTGGCGTCGATCCATCCCGGGTAGTAGCTCTCTTGTGTGTGGCTGCTGTTCCGTTCGACTTTGCCCGCATTGCCACGGTTGTCTTTCCATTGGATGTCCGTGCCGGCGCTCTTCGGGCGGTAGTAGATCATGGCGTAGGACGTGAGCGTCTCCGGCTTGCCGTATTCCGAGCCTTGGAGCTCGTACCACTCGTCGTCGGGAAGCCCGTTGCCGTTGGTGTCCTGCATGACCCACACGATGCCCGGTTCGGATGACTGGGCGAATTGGTTGCCCGTGATCGAAAAGTCGTCGCCGCCCTTGTTTTCGATGCTGTGGTCGAATCCCACGACGATATATCCGCCCCAAGCCCCCAGCGACACATAGTAGTTCTTTTTCTCCTCGGCGTTTTGCCGGAGCAGTTCCTGAGCTTTGGATGCAGCCGCTTCCGCCGAAGTGATGTCTTTGAAACCGCCTTCGTTGATGAACTGCCCCGGAGCCGGAGTGTATTCGTAGACCTTGTCCGAGAACCGCCCGGTTCCGCCGGTACGCTTGTGCGACATTTCGTCGTCGCAGCAGGTCACCGCGACGGTGGCTGTCGCAGTCTGGCCGTCGTCGTCGGTGACTTTCACCGTGACCGTATAATCGCCTTTCGCCGCCGATTTGAAGCCGTAAACGGCTCCGTCGCCTTCGGCGGCGACCGGTTTTCCGTCCACCGTCCATTCGAATGTCGGATTGTGGAAATGTTCGAGGACGGGACGCAGGTAGAGCGTGCGGTCCAGCGATACGTTCCGGGTATCTGCCTTGCCGAACCGGAGGGAGGGCGCCGGGAAAACGGCTGTCACCGTGAAACGCTCCACGACCCGGACGGTGACGCTCGCTTCGTCTTCGCCGTCTTCGTTTTCGGCGCGCAGGGTCAGCTGATAGTCGCGCAAGTCGCTCTGTTTGAACGTGTAGGTCGCATCGGTTCCGGTCTTTTCACCGTCGAGCGTCCATTCGAAAGTCGCTCCGTCGCCGTTGGCGATCGTGGGGGCGATGACGGTTTCGCGTCCGGCTTCCACCTCCATCACCCGGTCGTCGCCGACGGGGAACGAGATCTCCGGGGGCAGCAGCCGGTTCACCTCGATGCGCAGCTCCTCTTCGGCTTTGCCGTTCGGGGTCTCGACGCGGAAGACGAGGAAATAGATGCCCGCTTCCCGGGCCTCGAACGTGAAAGTCGGTCCGGAGCCGGCCGGTTCGTCGTCGAGAATCCATGCGTAGACGGCGCCTTCGGCATTCTCGACCGTCGGAGCGATCGTCACCGATTTGCCGACCTTCACCGGGTAAATGCCGTCGGGATTGTCCAGCGTGATGACGGGTTTGGGTCCGCCGTCCGTGATTACGTCGTCCTTGTTGCCGCGCCTTCCCGGCTTTCGGCCAGTGGCATAGCGTGCGGCAACCGTCGTCTCCCGCGAGGGGAGGGGACTTACAGCAGCAGGTACTGTTCCGGATTCTCACCGGATTCCCTTTTCATCGGGCGGGGTGCGTGCGATCCCCGCTCCGAAACCTTGCGGGACAAAGATACGAGAAAATCCGGAAAAAGCCGTGCGGGGTGCGGTTTTTTCCGGATTTTGTCCTGCGGACCGGGCGGCTACCACATGTAGAGCACCATGTCGCCCGGGTCGAGCGTCAGCGTGCGCTGGTCGTTCGAGGCCGGCTGCACGGAGCCGTCCTTGCGAATGCGGCGCACGTGCTCCTGCGTGCCGACATTGAGGTAGCACTTTTCGTTGATGTCGGTGTTGACCGCCATCATGAAATGGTAGCCGTGGTTCTCGAAGAACGAAATGCACGCCGTGTTGGTTTCGCGGCCCACCGACAGTTCGGTGATCTCGGCAGGGAGCTTGTCCAGGGCGCGGGTGTCCAGCGGCAGCGGGGTGCCGATGTGGTAGACGCCCGTTACTTTGTTGTCCAGGAAGACCCACGACAGTTTCTGGATCTCGTCGAGCACCGATTTCACGATGTCGTAGGTCTCGGTGCGGGTACCGTCCTCGGCGATCGGCCCGTTGCGGTATTTCCAGAGTTCGGGATTCTCTACCGTCGGGGTCCAGTAAGTGAAGCATTGGAGCACCTGCGTGCCGTAGGCGAGGTTGCTGTAAGCTTGCAGACGCAGGTCGTCCACCGTCGGCTGCGGGTAGCTGGTGTGGGGAACAGTGAGCATGAAGCTCCAGAAATCCATTCCCGAACGGAGCGCGCGGTCGCGGACGATTTCGAGACACTGATACCATTCGCCGAGGATCTGCCGCGGGCTGTCCGCGACGTTCGGGTCCTTGATGATCGGGTATTTGTCGAACGAGAGGACCGTGATTTCGGGAACCTCGGCCATGTAGCGGTCGATGTACTCGTTGTAGTCCTTCACGCCGAGGGTCGCATAATGTTCGGGGCCGCCCGTGGGGAAGATGTTCGCATAGCAGATATGCTTCCTGTCCACGTGCTGGATGTCGGACATCATTTTGGACATGTTTGCGAACTGCGTCGGATGGGGTTCGTCCATGACGAAGTATCCGGCCAGCGCGGGGTGCCCTTTCAGTCGGTTCACGGCGTCGATGCGTTTGCTCTCCGTATAGAGTTCGTCGCACTCTACGATGAGCTTGATACCGGTTTCGGCGGCGTAGTCGAGACATTTGAGTGCCGTTTCGACGTTGCCCATGCGCGAGTAGTTGAGCGTGATGCCCATCTGCTCGGCTTCGCGGAAACGTTCGACGCTGGCGTGAGAGGCGCGCACGCCGTGCCATGCCACCACGGGAATCTTCTCTGCGGCGGGGATTTGCGAGGGGTAGTTTTGCGATTTGCCGCCGTCGTCGTCCTTGCAGCCGGTGAAGGCTGCGAGCGATCCGGCGAGCAGTGCGGTCATGAGGAACTGTTTCATGGTTGAATCGGGGTATTGTCGGATTAATACTTGAATATATAACGGTAGCGGAAACGGTCGCCCGGAGCCGAATCGCCGTCGCGCATGCACTCGCGGATGTCACCGTCGGTCACGGCGTTGTCGATCCATTTGAAATCGACCGTGAAGTTGCGCACGTCGGCGATGCCGAGCTCCCGGAGTGGGACGGCGATCTCCATCCGGTTGCCCGACACGGCATAGTCGATCGTCGCAGCCTCCTCCCAGTCCCAGCCTCCCTTCGAACGTTGGAGCGTGGTTCGGGTGTCATCCGTGACCTTGTTGTTAACGACCCATTGGAATCCTTCCCAGGCCGGCGCCGTGCTGCCTTTCACCGAAATGAAGAGCCGCATCCAGTTGCGCCCGGTGCGGGGCGTGATCGGATCGGCGGTCTCCACGTAGAAGAAGAGCGATTTGCAGTCGGTGGCCACTTTGGCGTAGCAGATGTCGTTGCGGCCGGTGTCGTTCGTGAGACTGAGGTTCTTGTAGCCGAAGCCCCAGTGGTTGCGTGCCCGGGTGTCGCCCGTGTAATCCTTGTAGCGGGTCCCGAGGGTCTCCCAGTCGTCGAATTTGCCGTCGATGGCGATCTTGTGGACTTCATTCACCGGCTCGATCGCAGCGACGCCCTTGTAACGGCGCACGTAGTCGGCCATGTAGTAATAGTAAATGTCTGTGAAATCGTCGGCACAGGGTTCGATGTCGCGGCTGAATTCGTGGTTGTAGCAGTCTACGAAATAGCTTTCGCCGGCTTTGATCGTCTTGCCCATGAATTGTTGAGGGCCTGTGCTGATCTGCCGCTGGGCCACCCATTCGTTCCATCCCGTGATGAAGATCAGATCGGGGTCGCACGCGATGGCGTGTTCGAACTGCTGTTTGAAATAGGTTCCTGCGGCGCGCTGTTCGGCTGTGGTGTTCGCGGGCTGGTGGCCGCCTTTGTCTTCGGGCGAATTGCCCGTGTAGCTGCGTCCGATGTTCCAGAGAGGATGACTTGCTGCCATGACGGGAATCTCCTCCTTCACGTTGCGTTGCGGCGAGAACTCGCCCCATGCCCAGCGGTTCGTACCGTCGCCGTACCAGGGGCCGCCGTAGCCGAACTGGGTGTCGAACCATGCGTAGCGGAACGTGAGGCGCTCGGAAACCCCGGCCCCGTAGTCTCCGGGAGGTGCGAGGAGCAGCGGCTTGCCGTCGAGTTCGTACCACAGGCGGTCGTAGTCGCTGTTGCCGTAGAGCGTCAGCAGTTCCTGTACTACCGGAGCGGGATTCGTGTTGAGTATGAACGAGATTTTCGGTCGGGGATTGCCTTCGCGCAGCATCTGATTGTAAACGTCGCAGAGTGTCCTGACTACCGGGAGATAGGCGTATCCGTTCGTCACGTCGATGAAAATCACGTCTACGCCTGCCTCCGAAAGCATCTGCGCGTGGCGGCGGATCACCCACGTGTCGTTGGAGACGTAGTAATCCAGATAGGGCTTGCCCCAATGGTGCATGGCGCCTCCGGGACCGAAAGGAATGTCGGCCGGATCGCTGTGGCCTTTTTCCAGTTCGCTGATGTCGTAAGGCGACCGGGTGTCCGTGGCCTTCGGCGGGATGATGTCGCCGCCGAAATAGTCGCCTGTGTCGTAGCCGTGGGCGCCCAGCCAGATGAAGTAGAAGATGCCGACCTTTTTGTCGCGCGGGGCGCGATAGTCGAAAGCGATCTCTTTGCCTGCGGGATCGACCGCCACCAGAGATTCGTTGCCGTATGTAACCACCTCGCCCGGCGCCGGACCCGGCTCCTTGCCGGGGTCGGGATCGTTGTCGGAGTTCGAGCAGGCGAACAGGGCGAGCAGGAGGAACGGGATGGTTGCTTTAATCATCGTGTCCGTTGTTTTTCAGGATTTTATTGGCGGAATTGCACTTCGAAGGTGATGAAGAGTCCCCGGTGGTCGCTGGGCCATACGCCGCCCACGGGTTCGATCAGCTCCTCGGCCTTGTCGATGAACTGGTCCTCGACCACGGCGCTTTTGGAGATCATCGACGAAGGACCCATGATCTGAGCCTTTTTGGGGGCGAATTTGGCATCGGGACGGTAGTAGACGAAGTCGATGCGGTCGCGTTCGTCGGCCTCCGCAGCCCATTGCGTCTCCTTTCGGGCGTCCTTGTTGTGCACGGGCCACGTCACGGCCGGATGGGTCGCGGGGTCGGGATAGACCTCCCGGTAGGCATCCTTCATGCCGTCGGCGTAGCAAGTCGTCGAGACGGGCCATGCCACCACGCAGCCGTTGTGTTCGTACTTGTCCTTCATCGCCTCGGTCCAGTCGAGATGCGAAGGCTGGTTGAGGTCGCCTCCGAAGATGCAGAGGCGTCCCTGTTCCTGCTGGGTCCGGGTGTCGGCCGCGAGATCCCTGGCGATCTGCGTGCGTCCGGACTTCTCTTCGCGTTCGAGGATGAAATCAACGTCGGTGATCGGTCCGTCTGCGAGTTTGTCCCATCCGTAGGGCGAAGAGCCGTCGCCGTAACCGCGTGGCAGGTAGCAGGCGTAATACATGTGGTAGGCGTGCGAGGCGTAGAGCGCCATCTGCTGTCCGTAGAAATCGATCACCGTGCGGTAGAACCACAGGTTGCCGTTCACGGCGTCGGCCGAGAGCACCGGGTGGCGTGTCAGCAGGCCGCGGGTGCCGCTGCCTCCCTTGCAGGTGTAGGTGTAGCGGATGCCGGTGCGTTTGTACAGTTCGTCGGCTACGGCGCTCAGGATCGTGCGTGCGTTATCCTCCGAGGTGAACTCGCAGAACGATGCGGCGTCGGGTTTCAGTTCGGCGAGCTGTTTGATCAGCGCCTCCTGACCGTTGGCGACGTTGGCGATGCCTTCCCAGAGGTTGAGTTGCAGGAACGTGAAATCGCGGGTTGCGGCAGGCGAATAAACCTCGATGTCGCAGCTGGCGCTGACCGATCCGAGCGTCGCGGAGATGACGGTGCGGCCTTCGGCGACGCCCGTTATGCGGCCGTTCTGATCGACGGTCGCCTTGGAGGTGTCGTCGCTTTTCCATACGACGGGACCCTCTACTGCGGCATTCTCGGGAACGAGTTTCGCCGTGATGTCCAGCGTCTTGCCTGCTGCGACCGACGCGAACGTCACCGAAAGCTCGATCTTTTCGAGCACGATCGGCGCAGCGGTAACCGTGACTTCGCATGAGGCGGTTACGTCGCCGCACTTGGCCTTGACGTTCGTTTTGCCGACGGCGATACCCTCGATCGTTCCGTCGTCGCCGGCCCGGGCGATCTTCGGATCTTCGCTCGACCAGCGGAGCCCTTCGAGCGAAGCCGTTGCGGGCGTGGCCGTTGCGGTCAGCTGAGCGGTCTGCCCGACGGTCAGCGAGAGGGGCGAAGGCGTAAGGGTGATTGCCGTCAGTTTGCCGGGGTCGTCGGGTGTCTCGCCCGATTTGCTTTCCGAACACGATACGGTGACTGCCGATGCACTCAGGCAGACCAGCATCGCGTAACGCAGAATGTTGCTTTTCATGGTTTAGGGTGTTAGGTTTTTTGCTTGTCTATTCGATTTTGACGAGCCCCTGCCAGGCGCAGTGGTGCTCGGTGATTCCCTTTTCGTCCATCCAGCGGCGGGTCTCGGGGGTCTTCATCCACGCTGTGTCGTAGCCTTCGCCCACATCGTTGTTCCACACCCACAGGGGCGTCGGCCAGAGGCAGGCGCGGAAGCGGACCGTGCGGTAGAACTCTTCGCGCACGCCCATCTGCCCGTGGTGGGCCATCTGGATATAGTCGCAGTCGAGTTCCTCCTGGGGAACGCTGCGCAGCAGACGGTCGCCGCTCTCCTCGCCCGTGTCGCCGAGCATCAGCAGCGATTTGCGCTTGTCCCAAAGCCGCAGCACGATGCTGGCGTTGTTGTAGGCGTTGACAAGCGTCGTCGTGTCGTTGACTTGCAGGACTTTGAGATGCAGTCCGTCGAGACGCATCTCCCGGCCCGGCTCCGTCAGATTCTCTACGCGTAGGCCCGAGGCGGCGAGGGCTTCGAGGTAGGCGTCGGCCAGCTTTCGGCGATTGAGGTCGGTGTTCAGCTGCGCGTCGTTCATCGGCGACTGATAAATGGTTCCGATTTCGATGCCACCGGGCGTGCGCAGGATTTCGGTGAGGGCACCCATGTGGTCGATGTGGGGATGCGTCACGAACCACCACTCCACGCGGTTGCCCAGCGCCGCGAGGAACCCCCGCAGATAGGGGGCGTCGGCCGCCGTGCCGCCGTCGATCACTGCGACGCGCCCTGCGTCGGTGCGGATTACGTAGGAGTTCATCTGCGACGGTCCCTGCGGAGGCAGTTGCCAAAGCGTGAAACCCGGACGTGCAGCCGACAGCGGGAAACAGCCGGCGGCGAAAAGCAATGAAAGAAACAGTTTGCGCAACATGGCTTTATTTTTTACCGTATTTGATCAACAACGACGAGCGGGGCTGTCCGATGCTCATCGTGAAACCGTCCATCAGTTGCCGGCCCGTGGCCTCCACGCGGTCGCCGTTATCGGCGTTTTCCAACACGTAGGTCGCTTCGGGTTCCAGTCCGCGGAAACGCACGACTTTCCGTTCGTCGGGCGAGAGTTCGCGGCGGAAAGCCACCACATAGCCCGTCTGGTCCGAGGGGCGCAGGAGCTGGTAGGCCAGCCAGATGTCGTCGCCCGTCATGTCGCCGTAGCCTGTCAGCGGGTAGTAGTCTTCGTAGAAGTAGGGGCGCACGGCGGCGAATTCGGCCATGCGGCGCTGCATCTCGGGGATCGACGAATCGGCGTTGGTGATCTTCCAGTTGTAGATGATCGTGGCGCTGAGGCTTGAACGGAAGGTGAAGGCGTCGGACTTGTGCGTGCCGGTTCCGTGTACGGGCAGCCACATGTTCAGTCCGTAGGTGTGGCACTGGTAGCCGATCGGTTCGCCGTAGTTGTAGTCGGTTCGCCAGAGCGGTGCCGACCGCGAGGTCGATTCGAGGTCGATGCGGCGGCCTCCCGAGGCGCAGTTGTCGATCACGAGGCCCGGAAACTCGGCCCGCAGGTAGTCCCAGAAAGCGTAGAGCCCCTCGATATAGCGGATTTCACAGATGCCCACGCGGTCGGGTTGGTCGTTGGCGTACCAGAAACCTTCGGGGTCGATATTGAAATCCTGCCGGTAGTAGTCGATGCGGTTGTCGCGGATGAGCTTGGCGATCTGCTCGCAGAACCACGTGCGGGCCACGGGGTCGCCCAGGTTGAAGAGGAACGAATCGACGCTTCCGCGCTTCACCCAGCCCGGCTGGGCCGCCTTGCCGCTGGCGTCGAGCATGAACTCGGGGTGTTGCATGGCCCAGTCGGAATCCTTCATCACGCGCTCGGGCTCGAACCACACCATGAACTTGCAGCCGGCGCGGTGGACCTCGTCGGCCACGGGGCCGAGGCCCTGCGGGAAGCGTACGCTGTCCACCGACCAGTTGCCCACGGTGTTGGCCCAGTTGTAGTGGTTCTTCCAGTCGGCGGCCTTGCTGTACCATCCGGCGTCGAGCCAGAAGACCTGCGGCAGCAGTCCGAACTGCTTGTAGCGTTTCACGAGGGCCGTGGCGTAATCGGCCGTCATGCAGGTGTATTCGTTGCAGGGGGCGGGGTCGCCGTAGTTGAAGCTCGAACAGATCGGGAACACGGCGGGCTTGCCGTCGGCCGTGGGGTGGTGGTGGGCCAGCAGGAAGCGGCGCAGAAGGTTTTGACCGTCCATGCGGTCGTCACCCTGCCACAGGAGCATGGCCGTCGAAGGAGTGCGGATCTCCTCGCCCGGAAGCAGGTAAGCGGCCAGGTTCTTCATGCCGGTCGCCACGCTGACGGCATTTGCCGCCGGGCGTGCGATGTCGGCTCTCCAGTTACCGGTCCATCCGATGGCTACGACCATGCCTCCCGTGGGCAGTTGGACGTTGAAAAAGGGAAAGGCGTGCGACGACGAGCGTCCGCCCTGCGGGTGCATCGAGTGCACGTCGCCTACGGCCAGCTCGCGCGTGCGGGCGTGAAAGTCGGCCTTTGAGACGTGGCTTCCGTCGGCGTAGTGGAGCAGGTAGGCTCCCTTGGCTGTCGATTCGGGGGTGATGTCCACGACCTTCACCTGCTCGATCTTCGGGGTGTTCTCCTCGGAGGTGTTGCGGAAGCGGAGCACCCACTCCATGGCGTTGAAATCCGCGAAAGTCTTCACGCGGCACTCGACGGCGAGCCCTGTCGCGGGGTCGGTATAGGTGTAGACGCGCTCGGTGACGTTCCGCTCCGTTGCGGGGAGCGTCTCGGCGGTGTATTTCCAGTTGGCGATCGTCTTGCCCGAGGGCACGCCTCCGTAGACGAACGAGAAGGGCGGCACCTTGCCTTTGGCGAAAGCTCCGGCGACCCATTTTTCACATTCGGCGCCTTTGGCGGGAATGCGCAGGCGCGACTGGGCGGAGGTCTGTGCCGCGGTCAGCAGGAGTGTTGCGAGCAGTAGTCTGAACAAATGTTTCATGGCTTGTGGGGCTTCAGTTTTTGCGGTATTTTATCAGCAGCGAACTCTTCGGGTTGTCGAGACGGAGCGTCAGCCCCTCGGTCAGTTCCCGGCCGCTGCGAACGGTTTCGGCCTGCGTGTCGCAGTCCACGAGGGTATAGGAGGCGTCGGGCGTGAGTCCGCCCAGGCGCACGGTGTATTCCGCGTCGGGAGCATTTTGACGGCGGAATGCGACCACGATGCCCGAGTCGTCCGACGGACGGTGCATCTGGTAGGCCAGCCACACGTCGGAACCCGTGAGGTCGCCCGTTCCCGAGAGCGGATAATAATCTTCGTAGTAGTATTCGCGGATGTCGCGGTATTCCCGGATGCGCTGCTGCATGTCGAGGACCGAAACGCCCGGCTCGGTGACTTTCCAGTTGCACTGGAGCGCCGACGAGAGGCTCGAGCGGAACGAATACTGGTCCGGCAGCAGGATGCCCGTGCCGTGTATCGGCAGGAAGAAATTCAACCCGTAGGTGTGGCATTGGTAACCGTCGGGGTCATCGTAGTGGTAGTAGTCGCTGCGCCAGAGGGGTGCGCTGCGGCCGATGGACTCCCAGTCGAGGCGCTTGCCGCCCGAGGCGCAGTTGTCGATCAGCAGGCCGGGGAAGCGTTCCAACAGATAGTCCCAGAATTTGTAGAGGTTTTCGATGTGACGGATCTCCTTGATGCCGCTGCGGCCGGGCTCGTCGGCGTCGCGCCAGTAGCCGGCCGGAAGCATGTTGAAATCCTGTCGGTAATAGTCGATCCCGTTCTCTTCGATCAGGTCGCCGTAGTATTTGCAGAGCCAGTCGCACGCCTCGTCATTGCCCAGGTCGAACAAGTACCAGGTCGATTGTTCCGAGCCTTCGGGCCATTCGGTGTCGAGCATCCACTCCTTGTGTTCCGTAGCCCACTGCGTGCCCTTTACGACGCGCTCGGGCTCGAACCACACCATGAATTTGGCACCGGCCTCGTGCACGGCGTCCGAAACGGGTTTCAGCCCTTCGGGAAAGCGTTCCCGATCGACCGTCCAGTTGCCCGTGGTGTTGGCCCAGCTCTTGCCGTGCCGGAAATCGCCGGCCCCGGTGTGCCACCCGGCATCGAGCCAGAAAACGTCGGGTGTCAGTTCGAACATCGAGTAGCGGCGGACCATGGCGATGGCCCAGTCGGCCGTCAGGCACGAATATTCGCCGCAGGGCTGCGGGTCGCGGTAGTTGAAGGCGCTGCAAAGCGGGTAGAAGGGGCTGCCGTCTACCTTGCGCGAATGATGCGCGAGGACGAGGCGGCGGAAACGGTTGTGGCCGTTCATGCGGTCGCCGCTCCAGAACATCAGGGCGACCGAGGGCGTGCGGATCTGCTCGCCCGGGTAGAGGTATAGATCGGTGTTCAGCATGCCCGCGGCCAGCGTCAGGCGGCTCGGGTCACGCTTCTCGAGGTCGGCGAACCACGTTCCGGTCCAGCCGACGGCGACCATCACGCCCTGCTGCGAAGCCTCGGATTCGAGGTTGAAGAAGGGAAACGCCTCCTCCGACGAACGGCCTCCGTGGGGTTCGATGTGCAACGGCTGCTCCGTGCGGAACTCCGCGGTGCGGGGCGCATAGTCGGCCTTTGAAATCTTGTTGCCTTCGGCATAGTGGATTTTCAGCGCTCCGGCGGCGGGGTAGACCATGTCGAAATCCGCGACCTTCACGCGTGTAAGTTGCCCGGAATTCTTTGCCGACGTATTGTGGAAATGCAGCACCCATTCCACGGCCCGGAACTCGGGGTACCCCTTGACATCGCAGACCACTTCGAGTCCGCTGCGGGGGTCGGTGTAGGTGAACGTGCGCAGAACGACATTCTTGTCCGTCGATGCGGGCGCCGTGCGGCTCCAGCGCCACGAGCGGAGGAACTCCTCCGACGGCTTCTCGTCCAGGATGAATGAGAACGGCGGCAGTTGGCCTTTGGCGAAGCGGCTGTCGATCCAGCGGGCGATGTCTGTCTTGTCGCCTTGCATGTGCAAACGCACCTGCGCTGACGCTGGGATTGCTCCCAGCGCCAGCAACAGGGCACTTGTCAGGGCGATGATGGTACGTCGGTAATTGATTACGGGTTTCATCGTCTGTTTTCAGGGTTTGTAATTCGGTTTTTTATCATTCGGCATCCTGTTCCGCAGGGCAGAGATCGTCGATCGTGGTATGCGTGTGTTTGATCTTGACGCCGCCGCCGTCGTAACCCTCCAGTGCGTAGCTCCAATCGGTAACGGTGAAGCCGTCTTTGAGTGCCTGGATCACGGGGTTGTTGTCCACCCATTTGTCGTAACCGGGCTTTTCGCCGTTCTCGCCCTTGTTCGCGGACGACAGGTTCCGGTACCAGTAGTGTTCAACGTCGATATGGCGTTCGCGGCCTTCGGCATCGGCGGCCGTCGCCCAGGTGATCGTGAAGTCCTCCTTGTTTTTGAGGATGTACATGTAGGGGAACCACGAGTCGGGACGCTGGCTGTTGTAGCCTTCGCCCAGAGCGTTGTTCAGCAGGCGAGCCCGTTCGATCTTGTTGCCGTCGAGCCAGAGCTGGCGCAGACGGCCGCAGTTCGAGATGTCGATCTCTTTGAGCTTGTTGTTTTTCGCGCTGATCGAATATACGACCAGCATGCGGTCCTTGTCCGAGCTGTCGCCGTTGGCCGTGCCGAGGTTGATGCCTTCGAGCTGATTGCCATCGAGCCTCAGTTCGTTCAGGGCGATGCAGTTGCGCAGGTCGATGGTTCCGGTGAGCGACTGCGAGGACAGATACATCTGCGTCACTTTGCAGGCGTGCTCGTCATCGGTATAAGTGCCGAAATTGATGCTTGCGATCTTGTTGAGCCCCGATCCTGCGTCGCCCCAGGCGTGCAGCAGCGTGGCGTTGGGGAACTGGGTCATGTCGAGCGATTCGATCGACGAGTTGGCGACGTAGACGCGGTTCACGCTCGTCAGAGGCCCGTAGAGGTCGGTCAGCGGTTTGATCGAAGTGACTCCTGTCGCATAGGTGAGGTCGAGCGTCGCGGCGGTGAAGCCGGCGAGGGCGGCATCCTTTTTCCATACCCGGAACTCTTTGGTCTCCTCGTTGTAATCGACGATCCTGCCCGGCATGTAGCTGCGGCGGGTAATACCCTCTTCGTTGGCACGCATCGAGGGATCGGTGGGAACCACTTCGTCCTCGCCCGTCAGGTAATAGCCCAGATGATAGGGTATCGCTACGAATTGATCGTCCGGATGCAAGTAGGCTTCGGCCTGTTTCACGCCGCCGCGCAGCACGGTCAGTTTGTAGGAACGGTCGCGCGATGCGGCGGCAGGCAGTTCGAACGTCGCATTCTGGGCGGTTACGTTGGCGACATCGGCTTCGGCGCTGTATTCATCTCCGGCCACCGCCTCGATCTTTACCTTGTCGCCGGCCTTGAAGCCCGGAGCGGTCATTGTGACGGTATTGCCTTGAATTTCGCTCAGGTAGGGTATTGTTATACCTTCGATAGCGGGACTCGAAACGGTCACCTTGCAGGTCGCGGTCTTCTCGTCGATGGTCAGGGTGATGTCCGTCGTACCTTCGGCCAGGGCCGTCACGGTACCGTCGTCGGCGATGGTCGCAACCGTCTTGTCGCTCGAATCCCATGCGGCTTCCTGGTTGGTGGCGTTCTCGGGGTTGATCGTGTAGGTCAGTTTCTCGGTTTTGCCGACGAACAGGGCCAGTTCGGTCTTCGAAAGTTCGATCTTTTCGACACGGATCGGGGCCGGGGTGACGGTGATGACCGCCTTGCCGTTCTTGCCGCCGCAGAGCGCCAGAATTTCGGCTTCACCCTCGGTGACGCCGGTCACTACACCTGTTTCGGGATCGACCGTAGCGATCTCCGGCGTGCGGGATCTCCATTCCACGGTCTTGTCCGAGGCGTTTTCGGGCAGGATTTCGGCTTTCAGGGTGAGGGTGGTTCCTGCGACGACGCTGCCGGTCGCCGGGGTGACCTTGACTTCGGCGACGGGAATTTTCTCGTCGTCCTTCGTGTCGTCGTCGCTGCATGAGACGGCGGCTGTTGCGAATGCCGTCAGGACGGCAATGGCGGAAAAGATTTTTTTCATAATAGGTTGGAATTTAGGGTGTAACATCTTTCGGGATCAGAAGCCGAGCTCTTTTTCGAGGGCCTCGATCACGATGTGGATAACTTTGATATGTATCTCCTGAATACGGTCTGAATGGGGTGTGCGGGGAGCTTGAAGCACCACGTCTGCCGTTTCGGACAGACGGGTGGGGCCTTCGGCGGTGAGCGCCACGACCTTCATCCCCAGACGGCGGGCGGCCTCGGCCGCGGCAACGATATTCTGCGAATTGCCGCTGGTCGAGATGGCCAGCAGGACATCGCCGGGTTTGCCGAACGCTTCGACCCAGCGGACGAAAATGTCCCCGAACGAAAAATCGTTGCCCACGCAGGTCATGTAGGCCGGGTCGTTGATGGCCATGGCTGCCAGCGGACGGCGGTTCTCGCGGAAACGTCCGGTGAGTTCCTCGGCGAAATGGGTGGCGTCGCACAGCGAGCCTCCGTTGCCGCAGCTCATGATCTTGCAGCCGTTGCGGAGCGCTTCGGCCATCGTGTCCACGATTGCCTCCATCGTCGGAAGGGTCCGGGGCGAGGCGAGGAAATCCGCCAGCGCGTCGTTTGCTTCGCGGAGGCTGTGTTCGATAATTTGCCGTTTCATCTTCGTATCGTTTTATGCGTTGGCGGCCACCGACAGCGCGGCGTAATCGCCGATCGCCTCGCCCAGCGCCGCGGGAACCACGCGGCAGACACGCCGGGCGTGGGAGAGCGCTTCGCGGGCGATGACCTCCTCCGTATAAGGTTTCATCAGATTTTCGTTGCGGGCGTAGATGCTGCCGATGACGATCATCTCGGGGTTGATCAGGTCGATGACGATCGACAGCCCCCTGCCCAGGTAGCGCGCCGAAGTGCGGTAGATTTCCAGTGCCAGAACGTCGCCTTCCGCGGCGGCCTGGGCCACCAGCCGGGCGTCGATCCTCTCGGGATCGCCCTCGGGGCACCACGCGACTTTCTCACCCATTTGCAGACGCTCTTTCACGGCGAACTGCGCCAGCTGGCGGATGCCGCCGCCGCTGCAAAACCCTTCGAACGAGCCGCATTTGCCGTAACCCACGGGTCCGAAATCGCTCAGGCGGATATGTCCCAGCTCTCCGGCGTTGTCGTTGGTCCCGGTGTAGATGCGTCCGTCGAGGATCAGTCCGGCGCCGAGTCCCGTGCCGAAGGTGAGGAAGATCATGTTGCGGGTGCCCGCTCCGGCCCCGAACTGCCATTCGGCCAGCGCGCAGGCGTTGGCGTCGTTGTGGATGGCGGTGCGGATGCCGAACTCCTTTTCGAAGATTCCGACGATGGGGATGTTGTCCCAGCCGGGCAGGTTGGGAGGCGACATTACCACGCCCGTGCGGCTGTCCAGCGGGCCTCCGCAACTGATGCCGATGGCCCGGGTGTTGCCCGCATCGAGGCCGTGGCGCCCCATTACGTTCCGGATACAGGTTTTGAGCTGCTCTATGGTTCGGGCGACATCGGAGGTGCGGAAGCACTCCTTATCGAGGATCGTTACCCGGTTGCCCTCCTGCTGGCCGTAGGTGACGGCGCATTTGGTGCCTCCGATGTCAACACCGATGATGTTTTCTTTCATGTTCGTTGTAGCCATTTTTTGTATTTAGAGATCGTATATTTTCGTTTTGCGGAGCAGTTTGCAGTACTCGTCCAGTTTGAACGGCGCCCGGCCGTAGAGATAGTGGTTCTTGAACGAGCCTTCGGGTGTCGTGTATTCGATCAGCAGGATGCCCTGACCCTTCATTTCGGGCAGGCGGGCGATCTCCGCACGAGCGTTTGCCGGAACGGTGTAGCTGCTGCGGAAGATTTCGCGTCCCGTAGCCGCATCGCTGACGCGGACCGTGCCTTCGGCGGCGTTGCGCGTGTCGTTGGTGGCGACGAGTGGGTGGCTGCCGTCCGTGGCGTCGTTGATCAGTACGCAGACGTTGCGCTGGACGTTGCGCAGGAAATGGTAGGCCATTTTGGGCGAGAAGTAGTAATCGACCACGGCATCGGAAATCACGGGCCATCCGTCGCGGATGTTCCACCACAGGATGCCGGTCTTCGGAGCGAATTTGTTGCCGCGGTAGATCTCGACGAAGAATTTCATCGCCTCGGCCTGCACCGACTGCGACGCGAAGATGAAATCGTCGAGTTCGGTCGGCACTTCGCCGAAGAGCAGGCGGACCTGATTGATCATCAGATTATTGCGCTCGGGCGTATAACCCCACTCCTTGAAGATGCGTACGGCTTTGGTGAGCCAGTCTTCGTTCCAGCGGAACTCTTTCTTGTCGGTCCACGGATAGACCGTTTCGGCAGGGAACATCTTTTCGAGGCTCGGCCGGTTGGGCATGCCGTGATAGCCGATCTCGCTGACGAAAAGGCAGTTGGCATTGGTATAGAACGGGTCTTTGTAGTAGCCGCGGGGGCCCCACAGGTGGTCTTCGGGCAACAGGGCGGTGCTGTAACCCTGCTGGCAGACCTCTTCGCTCCAATAGGGCGACGAGGGGAGGTAGCTGCGCGAGGGGTCGAGTTCGTAGAGCACCATCGGAATCACCTGCCGCGACACCACGTCGCGGTTGGGATCGATGCGGAACGGGGCCAGCGTGCCGATCGTCAGCGTCTGGTCGTTTTCGTTGTTGCCCGACCAAAGGGCGATCGAGGGGTGAGAGCGCAGTTTCATCACCACGGAGGTCACCTCGCGTTCGATGGCGCGGGCGAATTCGTAACGCTGCGAATAGAACGTGCATCCCATGCCGAAATCCTGCCAGACCATTACGCCGTTTTCGTCGCAGAGTTCGTAGAAGTGGGTGTCTTCATAGACGTTGCCGCCCCAGCAACGGATCATGTTGCAGTTCAGGTCGGTAACCAGACTGAACGTGCGGTCGAGCCATTGCGTGTCGCGGCTGTGGAGGGCGTCCATCGGGGTCCAGTTGCTGCCGCGGGCGAAAACCTTCTCGTTATTGACGATGAAGCAGAACCGGCCCGGATTCTCGGGCGTGTGGGTCGGGGTGAAATCGAGGCGCACGGTGCGGATGCCGATGTGGCGGCGGTCGATGTCGAGCGTATTGCCGGCTTCGTCCATGAGCTTCACCTCGGCGTCGTAGAGCGCCGGTTCGCCATAGCCGCGAGGCCACCAGAACTCGACATCCCCGAGTCCGAGGATGTGGCGTGCGGCATGCGATGTCACCTTGGCGCGGTACATGGCCACTTGTTTGCCGTTGCGGCTCAGTGAAAATTCGGTCGTGATCCTGCCGTCCTGCATCGAGGTCGGCAGCGAGATCGTGTAGTCCAGGAAGACCGTGGCCTGCTTGTTGGGAACGTCCACGGAGGTCGTGAACCAGTGTACGTCACGCAGATGCACGGGTTTCAGCACCTCCAGCTCCACGCTGCGCCACAGTCCGGCGCTCACCAGCCGCGGCATGATGTCCCAGCCGTAGGTGTGGGGTGCACGGCGTGCGTAGACCGATTCGACTTGTGCAAAATTGATGCTGATCGTCGGCGGAATGTACTGGCGGCCCTCGATCACCGACGAGCGGATGTAGACCTCCAGCGTGTTCTCTTCGCCGGCGGGTTTCAGCGCTTCGGTCACATCGAAGCGGTGTTCGATGAGCATGTTGTCGGCCGATCCGACCTGACGGCCGTTGACCCAGATGTCGGCATAACAGTCGATACCGTTGAAATTGAGCCGGATGCGGTCGCCGTCCGCATGTTCGGGGGTGGCGAACGTACGGCTGTAACGCCATTGGTAACCTTCCCACGGGCGCAGGTCGTAGACATTGCTGCCGATTTCGGGCTGCTCGATCAGCCCCGCGGCCAGCAGGTCCAGTTCCACGTTCCCCGGAACGGTCGCGTCGATGGTTTTCATCTCGACTTGCCGGGCGTCGGCAGGCGACACGATCGGAGTGTCTCCCTGGGGCCAGTAGTCGAGCCTCCATTTGCCGTCGAGCGAACTCTTCTCGCCGGCCGTCAGACTTCCTGCTGCGAACAGCAGCGCGAGGGTGGCGGTCAGTTTGGTGAATGTCGTGTTCATATCGGATTTATCTTTTTCTTGGTTTGTTTTACTTTGCTCGATTAAGCTATGTTTTTGCGCGCTGAAAGCCGGGTTCGTACTTTTTGGACGGCTCCGGACCGCGAAAAGAGCCTTTCGGTGGCCTTTTCGCGGCCGTGTGAATGCCGTCACAACAACCTAAACATCTACTTAACCGTTAAAATTCGAATGTAAAATTACCTCTTTTTTTTGAATATCAAAATTTATTGCCTTGTTTTTATTAAAAATCCGTTCGATTTTTTTCAGAGCCCGTTTGTTTGTGAATGCAAGTCTATCTTGCGGCAGGTCTGTGTCTTTGCATTGTCGATATTTGAAAATAATTTATTAATTAATCGGTTATTTTCTTAATGGAAATAATATATATAGGTATTGTTAAAAAGTCGATTTTTTTCTGTTTTTTCTTGCAAAATCGGCAGGCGTTTCGAATTTTTACTTATATTTGTGTTGGACAAACGGGTTTTTGACTGCCGATTGCTTTATCAATTAAGTTGAAACCCGGTGTCGAGTGAGCTGTAAGTGAAGATGTGCCGGAGTGGAGTGGGTGCAGTATGGTGCAGACGGGTATGACGGTTTCTGAATTTGTAAATTGCTGTCATGCAGTGCGGTATTTAGTCGATGCACGCGAGTTTGACCTGCCCCGAATCTGATATTTCGGATGATTCGGGTGAAGATGAATCCCTATGGCAGACCGTAAATTTGCCGGTTCATCTTTTTTAAGCCCTGTTTACTTAAACGTTTAAGTAAATTCGGAACTGCACGATGCTCCGGTATTCGGAAATACCCAAACGGAACCGCCTCCGGGCGTTCCTTAATAAACAGATACAAGAAACTACAAATTATCGCCTATGAATCATTTCAAACTACCGTGTCAGCGATTCTGCACCGGAGTGGTCAGGTGGCTCGCGGTCGGCGCGTGGATGATCGCGCTGTGTATGCCGGGCAGTCTGTTTGCCCAATCGCATGAAATTACCGGCAAGGTCCTCGATGAAAACGGCATGCCCGTCGTGGGTGCCAACATCATCGTTGACGGCACCACTATCGGAACCAATTCCGGGTTGGACGGCTCATTCAAGCTCACCGTTTCCCCCCCCCACAAAACGGTGTCCGTCATGTATTTGGGGTACAAAACTGCCAAACTCGAATTAGGTTCCCGCACTGATTTCACCGTAAAACTCGAACCCGACCGCAAAGTGATCGACGAGGTGGTCGTGGTCGCCTACGGTACCCAGAAAAAGGTTTCCGTGACCGGTTCGGTCGCCTCGGTCGGCAACACCGATTTGAAGCGCGCCCCGGTTTCCAACTTTTCCACGGCGCTGTCCGGCCGTCTGCCGGGTCTGACCGTGACGCAGACATCGGGACAGCCCGGTGCCGAGAAAGTCAATATGAAATTGCGCGGTGTCAGCACCACCGGCGACTCTTCGCCGCTGATTCTGATCGACGGTGTACCTCGTGACGACCTCAGTTCGCTCGATGCCAACGAAGTCGAGAACGTGACCATTCTCAAAGATGCCGCCGCTACGGGCGTGTTCGGCGTCCGCGGCGCCAACGGTGTGATTTATGTCACCACGCGCCGGGGCAGCGTCGGAAAGGCTGCCGTCACCATCACGGCCGACTACGGTTTCCAGCAGATTCTCTGGCGCGGCGCCATGAAGATGGATTCGTGGGACTATGCCGCCCTGTTGAACGAGCGTGCCGCCAACGACGGCAAATCCCCCGTTTACAACGAATGGCAGATCGAGCAGTTCCGGAGCGGTGCCAACCCCACGTTCTTCCCCAACCGTGACCCCTACGACGAATATACGCAGATGGGTTCGCAGTGGAAGATCAACGCCAACGTTTCGGGCGGTACGGACCGTCTCCAGTACTTTATGAACGCCTCCTATATCGATCAGGGCAGCGTTTTCAAGTTCCTGCCCGAATCGACGCGCGGCTATGACCCGAGTTTCTGGCTCAAACGTGTGAGCGTGCGTGCGAACATCGACTACAAGATCACCGACGACCTGAAATTCAGTCTCAATGTCAGTTCTTACCTCAACAAAGTCAACCGGATCGTCTGGGGTGATGGCCTCGACACTTCGAACGATCTTAATTTCGATGCCGCCGGTACCACCTATATTCTGGGCGGTCTGAACCGCGTGCCGCCGACAGCACCCGGTCCTGCGCTTCCCGCAGGTGCCACCGACAAGAACGGCGATCCGCTGCCCGAAGGCGGCTGGGTGCAGGACGGTTCGGGTTATCAGCTCTATCCGCGTATGAACATGGGTGGTTACATCCGACAGATGAAGACCACGGTCAATACCAGCGCTTCGCTCGACTGGGATATGAAGAAACTGGTGAAGGGCCTGAAATTCCGCGCCATGTTCTCCTACGACCTCTATGCCTCGGGCTTTACCAAGGCGACGCAGGCTTACAACCGCTACGGTTTCTATCAGGCCAAGAGCCCCGACGAGGAGTCCTACTGGACTTGGGACCATACCGACGTTGCGTTCGACGGCATCCACGCCGATACCGAAGGCCTGAGTTTCCTGAATGGCGGCCGCGGACAGAGCTCCTACTACAAGTTTAACACGCAGCTTTCGCTCAATTACGACCGGTTGTTCAACGAGAAACACGACGTGCATGTCATGGTGCTCGGCCAGCTGGATAACTCGGTCAGCAATTCGGCGGCTTCGCTCTATCTGCCCTATAACATGCTCTACATGTCGGCCCGTGCGACCTATACTTTCGACAACCGCTATACGGCCGAGGTCAACGTGGGTATCAACGGTTCGGAGCAGTTCTCCAAGGAGAACCGTTGGGGTATTTTTCCCGCCGTTTCAGTGGGCTGGACGCTCAGCGAGGAGAAGTTCTTCAAGGACAACATCGACCGCAAATGGATCGATTTCTTCAAGATCCGGGCATCGTACGGTATCGTGGGTAATGACCGTCTGGGCGAGAGCCGATTCCTCTATTTGGACGACGTGCGCGTGGCTTACAATCAGGGCTGGGTGACCGACGGCACCGTTCTTTCGTCGCTGGGACGCGGCAACTACGTTGCCACCTCGCTGCTGGGCAATCCTGATCTGAAATGGGAAAAGGCACGGCAGCAGAACTACGGTCTCGACATCAATTTTCTGAACGGTTTTTCGTTCAACTTCGACTATTTCAGGGAGATGCGCGAAGATATTCTCGTCGCCCGTTCGACGGTTCCCCTTGTTCAGGGTCTCCCCTCCTCGGTACTGCCCCGCGTGAACATGGGCAAGGTCCAGAACCACGGTTACGAGATGGTGCTCGGGTGGCAGAAAGCCTTCGGCAAGGATTGGTTCATCCATGTTTCGGGCAACTATAACTTCGCCCGCAACAAGGTGCTCGAAGCCGATGAGGTGCGTCTGCCGACGGGCCGCGACGGCTATCTCTATCCCTATCGTCAGACCGGTTTCCCGATCGGGCAGACCTGGGTGTTGCAGGTCGATTACAAGGACGGCGCCGGCAACGGCTATATCAATACCGAGGAGGATTTGGCGAAGTACAGTGCCATGTACAGCAAGGGCGGATTCGTCAATGCTTTCCTGGGACAGTGGAAATTCGTCGATCAGAACGGTGACGGGCAGATCGACATCAAGGACCAGATTCCGTACGGTTATCCATCCGGAACGCCTGAAATCACCTATGGCGCGTCGATGTCGCTGTCATGGAAGAATCTGGATTTCAGCATGCAGTGGCAGGGCGTGGGGCATAAGCAGGGCGTGTATTCCCTGGGTATGTTCGGCAATGGTCACCTGACCGGCGAGTGGGAGACCCACGCATGGACCAAAGAGCGTTTCGAGCGCGGTGAGAAGATCACCTATCAGGCGCTCCGGTCCGGTTATACGCTGGCGGGCAACGGCGTGAACGACCGCAACGACTATGTGGTCAGCGATATGTCCTACGTCCGGCTGAAAAATCTGGAAATCGGTTTTTCGCTTCCGCAAAAGTGGATGAAGCGTATGGGCATCGGCGGAATCCGCCTCGCCGTTTCGGGTCAGAACCTTTGGAGCACCAACAACATGAAGGCGCATAGTTTCGACCCCGAGCAGGACAACGAGAACCAGTATCCGCTGACGCGCAATATCAGTTTTTCCGTACAGCTCAAACTCTAAAACCTCAAAATCTCAGCGATTATGAAAATCATACGATATGTCGGTGCTGTGTTGCTGGCGGCTTTCGCGGGTCAGGGGTGTTCGCTTCTCGACACTACGCCGGACGGCCGCGAGACGCTCGACCAGATCTTCGCCGACCACGACAAGACGGCCGCTTACCTGAATACCTGTTACAGCAAACTTCCGACGAAGGGTACCTCCTATTATTGGGTCTGCAACGCTCCGACAGCGCTTTCGGACGAAGGCTACCTGGTTTCGGGAACGATCAACGACGCCATTCCCGCCAAGATGTACACGAGCGGCGGCACGGCCTCTTCGCATCCGGTACGCGACTACAGCGATGATGAGAACTATTACAGCGCTTATATGTTGCAGTTGCGGTATTGCACGACTTTCCTGCAATACATCGACAAGGCGGGTGTCAATTCCGAGAGCGAGCGTGCCCGCTGGCGCGCCGAGGCGCACGTGCTGCGCGCCTATTATATGCTGGAAATGCTCAAATGGTTCGGAGCTTTTGCCTATGAACCGAACGGCTATCCCGACGATTACGACTACTCGACGCTGAAAAAGCGTACTGTCTGGGAGCTCGCCGAACTGATCGACGCCGAGTGTACGGCCGCCATCGATACGAACGAACTGCCGTGGCGGATCGACAACCCCTCCGATGTCAAGCGTATGACCAAGGCGCTGGCATGGTGCATCAAGTCGAAGGCTTACCTGTTCGCCGCCAGCCCGGTACACAGCGAGGATTATTCCGCCGACCAGAAGGCGTCGCATTGGAAAACGGCTTTCCAGGTGAATCAGCAGGCCGTGGAGGCGCTCGAATCCAACGGTTATTCGCTCAAAACGTCTGTTTCCAATCCCCGACTCTATACGGGCAAGGCGGCAGCCTACAAGGAGTTGTTCACGTCGATTTCGCTGACATCGGCCGATGACCGGGAGACGATCTACCAGGCCACCAGCCGGCAGAATTACATCGACCACAATTATATCGGCGCTCTGAACTGGCCTAACAATACGACCCGTGCCGGCGTCGTGCCGACTCAGGAGATGGTCGATGCCTATGAAGTGCTGAACGCCGACGGAACCGTGGCCGAACCGCTGCTGGACCTTGCCAATCCCTATACGGCCACCAAGACACCCAACTACAACCAGAAAGCGCTGGATCTGGGATATGATCCTGACGATCCCTATGCGGCTCCCCGCGATCCGCGCATGGAGGCTTGCATCATCCGCAATGGCGATAAGATTCTGTGGGGCGGGGAACTGCGTACTGTCGAAACCTTTGTCGGCGGCGAGAACGGGGTCAGCGACGACACCAGCGAGAACCGCTTTACGCGCACCGGTTACTATTACCGGAAATACATCGCGCCCGATGTCGATGCTACCGACAACAAGGTCGATGCGGCACCCTGGAAGTTCTTCCGGCTGGCGGAGATCAAGCTCAATCTGGCCGAAGCCGCCGCTGAGGCCGGGGAGCTGGACGTTGCCAAGGCGCAGGTGAACGACATCCGCAGCCGCGTGGGCATGCCGGCCCTGCCGGACGATCTGACGCAGGCGGAGATGATCTTGCGGGTAAGGCACGAACGTATGGTGGAGCTCTGCTACGAGGAGTGCCGCTATTTCGATGTCCGCCGCTGGGCCGAGGCTTTCGCCGGTTCGCAGCTCTACCAGCAGTATTTCAAGATTCCCTGCGAGAGGCTGACCGTCATGTGGATCACGAAGAATCCCGACGACACCTACACTTACGAGCGCCGGACGGACCTCCTGCGGAACGCCAGTACGCAGCCGCGTGACGTGCTGCTTCCGATCCCCGAAACCGAGGCGAACAACCTCTATTCGCTGACCAACAAGCGCTGGCAGAATTCCGGGTGGTAATTTTTAACAGGAAACGATTATGAGAATACAGATCAAACATACAGTATTATTGCTCGCGGCCCTCGTCGCCTTTCCGTGCGGCGTCCTGACGGCGCAGGAGATTCGGACTCCCGATGCCGGAGCCGTGAGCGCCAAAGGGGCCGTTACGGACGCTGCCGGCGAGCCGCTTTATCAGGTGGAGATTACCGATCCTGCCGGGAAAATACTCGGAACTACCGACCTGTACGGCCGTTTCGAACTGCGGACGGATGTTCCGAGCCTCTGTTTCCGTACGGCAGGCTACGGCAATGTTTCGCTGCCCGTGTCGCCCGATATGAAGGTGACGATGCGCACGGATGCGTCGTCCAAGGACGACTTGCTGGATTACGGTTACGGCGTGGTCCGCCGCCGCGGAACGCTCAGCGAAGCGGTTTCGGCCATTCGGGGTAGACAGCTCGAAGACGTGCCCAATGCAAGTCTCAGTCAGTTGCTCGAAGGGCAGATCCTGGGACTGGGAACGCTCGAATACTCTTCGGACCCGGGCAATGCGGGCGTATACAAATATGTCCGCGGAATCTCCTCGACCCAGGGCACGCAGCCGCTGTTCGTCGTGGACGGCATCGTCATGCAGGATTATAACATCGAATACCTGACGGCCGCCGAGATCGACAACATCGTGCTCCTGAAAGACGCTGCCGCCACGGCCATCTACGGTCTGAAAGGCGCCAACGGCGTGATTGTGATCAATACCAAATCGGGGCTTCCCGGCACCTTCGACGTGCGGGTCACGGCCGATTTCTCCTTGCAGCAGATCGCCCGCAAACCCGAGAAGACCTCTTCCTATGAGTACGCTTCGCTTCGTAATCAGGCGTGGGAGAACGACGGCTCGGTGGGGGCGGCTCCCTTCTCCGCCGACCAGATGGCCCGGATCAGGTCGGGCAACGATCCGCTCTATCCCGACAACGATTATTATAATAACTTCGTGCGTAATTTCGGTACGATGGAGCGGCTGGGCGTCAGCCTCAGCGGCGGCAGTCAGCGCACGCGCGTCTGGTCGAACATCAACTTCATGAACCAGACTTCGCTCCTGAAGCAGGAGACCGACGAATACGCGGCCGCTCCGCGCCGCTTTTGGGTGAACTTCCGTGCGAAGATCGACGTGGACATCTCCAAGCACGTCCGCGCCTTTGCCGGTGTTTCGGGCAATGTGCGCAATGACCGTCTGGCCGGGAACAGCTATACCAACGAAAGTATTTACGGTTCGATTTTCCAACAGCCCCCGACGATGATCGGCCCCACGACCGAGGACGGCCGCGTGACGACGATGGAGACCCTCTCCGTGCCGACATACGGCATCCTGAACCGTTCGGGATACACCAAATATACGGGTATGTACGCCTCGACGTATGCCGGCGTTACGGTCGATCTCGACTTCGTCACGCGCGGACTGAGCGTCACGGGCAAACTGGCCTTCCAGTCGAGCAACGATCGTTATAACTACATGACGCAGGATTTCAGCCGCTATTATTACGACTATACGAAAGGGGATTTCGTGCAGTTGGGTTCCAATCTGAACACCAATCTGACGGGCGGGGCCTCCGGCATGTTCCAGTATGCCATCAGCTACATCGCCCAGCTGGACTACAAACGCTCGTTCGGCAAACACGCTGCGGAGGCTCATCTCTATACGTATTTCACCAACGAGCAGCAGGATGACGTGAATGCCGATTATCCGGCCGTGGGATTCCCGCACGACGACCACAACACGGGCCTGAACCTTTCGTATGCCTACGACGACCGCTATGTGGTCGGCGCGACGTTCGGACTGACGGCTTCCGACGTTTTCTCCCGCAGCAACCGTTACACGTTCGTTCCGTCTTTCTCTGCGGCCTGGGTCGCTTCGAACGAGGCGTTCCTGCGCGATGTGAAGTGGCTGAGCCTGTTGAAAGTGCGCGCCTCCTACGGCGAGGTGGCTCTCGACGATTTCGAGGTGGGCAACTACCGCTACATGTACGAGGACTATATCAAGAAAAACGGCGATGTCCGTCTGCTGGGCAATCCCGATCTCGAACCCGAGATCCACAAGATCCAGAATTACGGCCTCGATCTGGGACTTTGGAACAAGCTGAACCTGACGTTCGACTATTTCAGCCGCCGCACCGACAATATGCTTATCGAGGGCGGTGCCCGGATTCCGGCCTATCAGGGCATCTATGTCGCCAACTACCAGAAGGTCAACGAGGGCAAGATGAAGAACCGCGGCGTCGAGCTGGGTGTCTCCTATGCGACGGACCTCGGCCGGGGCTGGGGCATCCATGCCGGCGTGAACTACACCCATGCGAAAAACGAGGTGATCTATACGGGCGAGATGCCTTATCCCGGCGACGGCAGCGGATACAAGGGCTATGCCTGTTCCTACCGGGTGGACGGTTACCCGCTGGGCCAGCAGTTCGGTTATCTGGTCGATCGCAGTAACGGCAGCGGCTACATTTCGACCGACGAGGAGCTGGCGAAATATACGAAGATGTATTCCGGGATCGGAATACCGCGCAAGGGCGACCTTATTTACAAGGACGTGAACGGTGACGGCGCGATCAACGAGAAGGACCTGTCGCCCATCGGCAAGGGTACCCTCCCGACCGGTTTCACGACCATCCGTGCCGGTTTCAGCTGGAAAGGGCTCGAACTGGACCTGATGTTCCAGGGTGTGACGGGTTACTACGGTTCGGTCGCCTATCAGACGGAGCGCGACGCCAGCGGTATTTACAACGACTTGCACAAGGCGGCCTGGACTCCCGAACGCTTTGCCGCGGGGCAGGAGATCAAGTATCCGGCCCTGAGCTACAACAGCGCTTCGACCAGCTCCGAGGACAGCGATTTCAACATCGTTGACCGTTCGTTCTGGCGGTTGAAAAACGCATCGCTCTCCTATACGCTTCCGGCGCGCCTGATGCGCAATGCGGGCATCAAGCGGCTGAAGATCGTGCTGAGCGGGCAAAACCTTTTCACGGTGTCGGGCCTCGACTCGAAGGTGATCGACCCCGAAACGGGCAGTATGACCAAGCTGCCGCCGATGCGCGTGATCAACCTGGGCGTGAAACTCGATTTTTAATCCGATAACAGCGAATCGTTATGAAAAGAATGAAATATATCCTTTTATTGGCTCTTTCCGCAGCGGCGCTGCTCTTCGCGGGGGCCGGCTGCCAGAAGGAGATGGACAGCGAGCTCGACGACCGTGCCGGGGATATGCGCAGCATCTACGAGCTGCTGGCGCGTGCCTACGAACATCTGAAATCGTCGTTCTATGTCCCTGTCGAGACGGGTCCGGCGGCGGGATTCACCGCCGGGGGCTACATGATGGCAGCTTACTGCGACGAAGCGCAGGAGGTCACCCAGTCGTCGGCGGTTTACGACTGGTACCGGGGGCGCGTTTCCGCTACGGGCATGCCGTTGTGGTGGAACAACGAAAACTCGGGCACGGAACGCTGGTCGGGGCTGTTCAACTGTATTTTCAGTTGCAACGAAGCCCTGAAATACCTGGAAGACCCCAGCCTCGAAACCGACTATGAGAAGGCTCAGCAGGATCTGATGATCGCCCAGGCCTATGCCCTGCGCGCCTACTGTTATCTTCAGCTTATCAAACGCTGGGGCGGCGTTCCCGTCCTGCGCGAGTCGCTCGGCAAGGACCACGACTATTCGAAGGACAAGCGGGCCAGCTTCGCGCAATGCGTCGATTTCATCATCGAGTCGTGCGACAAGGCGCTTGCCGCGGACGAAGCCCTGCAATGGCGGCAGCGGTTGTTGAGCTATGGCCTTCCCGAACTGAGCCGCGCCGCCATTTGGACTGTCAAGTCGCAGGCCGCGCTCTATGCTGCCAGCCCGCTGTGGGCCGACGACTGTGCCGGGACTGAGAAATACACCTGGGAACGCGCCGCCGAAATCACCAAGCAGGCGCTCGACCTCTGCACCGGTCACGGCCTTGCGCTTTTCGATGCCGCCACGGCCTTTCCGGACGAGTCCGCGACCGGCTTGACACCTTACGACAAGTTTTTCCTTACGTCCTATCCCGGTTCGGGAGGCTGGGACACCGAGACGATCTATCAGCCCACCAATTACGGAGCCCAGAGGCAGAGCCTCGTATGGCAGTATGCAGGCATGCCGATTGATGACGGACAGGTGTCGGCCGGAGCCTGTCCCACGCAGGAGATGGTGGACGCCTACGAGGTCCTGAACGATGACGGTTCCGAATCCACGCCGCTGCTCGACCTGGCGAATCCCTACAATGCCGACGGCTCGCCGAACATTTCGCAGAAAGCCCGGGACTTCGGCTATGTGGACTGCTCGGACAAGATGTACCTGAACCGTGATCCGCGTTTCTATGCGACCATCTATTACGACGGTGTGACGGTGAAGCTCGAAAACAGCGAGTACGAGGTCGAGACCTTCGTCGGCGGCAACTGCGGCCTGTCGCTGTCGCCGTCCAGCCGGCGCAACACCTGCACGGGTTATTATCTGCGTAAGTTCAACAACGCCCAGTCGAGCACCAGCGGCGGCAACAAGGACGGTTATATCCGGATGTTCCGTCTGGCCGAACTCTACCTCAATTTCGCCGAGGCTGCCTACCGGGCCCACGGTGCCGACTGGCAGGCTCCGGCCACCGAGGTGCTGGAGATGGAGGAAGGGGATGACGGTGAAACGGTCGAGAAACTCAATACTTACGGAACGCCGATGAGTGCCCGTGAGGCGGTCAATGCCGTGCGAGCCCGTGTCGGGATGCCCGGAGTGGCCGACGACGGCGAGGCCTTCTGGCTGCGGCTGTGCAACGAGCGCCGTGTGGAGCTGGCTTTCGAGGAGCACCGCTTCTTCGACGTGCGCCGCTGGACGGCGCCCGGGGGAGACCTCTCGAAGACCGACCGGCGTGTGACGGGTATGCGCATCGAGGAGTCGAACGGGCAGAAGACCTACACCCGTTTCTCGTTCGACCGCCAGAGCTATACCTCCAAATTCCTCAAATACCCCGTCAGTCTGGACGAGGTGCGCAAGATGCTCAGTCTGACGGGCGAAAACTGGCAGAACGACGGATGGAACTGACATAACGACAATTATAATAAACCTTAACCAAAAAGCTATGATTATGAAAAGGAAACTGAGATTTCTTGCAATGGCTCTGATGGCCGGCGCAATGTTTACCGCCTGCGGCGGGGACGACGATGACAACGGCGGCGGAAATGGCGGCGGCGGGAACGAGGGACCCGGAACGATTCCCGGCGTGACCGTTGACAATATGCTGAGCGGATCGGTAAAGGCCGGTTTCGCCGGAGCGATCGAGATCCTGGGTTCGGGCTTCGATCCCGACCAGGACTGGGTTTACATCGGTTATAACGAGGGCGGTGAGATCAAATACGAGCGCATCACGACCGATCTGCTGACGATCAGGTCGAGCCGTATTTCGTTCGGCGTGCCTATCACGGCCGGCTACCTCGACAAGACTTTCAAGGTGTATCTCGACCGGGAAGCGACGAAGATGGAGCTGACGAAGGATCTGACCTTCACGATGCCGACCATTGCCGAGGGTTACATCCCCGATCCTTATTTCCGGGCTACGCTGATGTCAACCCACCCGCAGCAGGGGAATCCAGAAATCGCTCCGCTTTTCAATTCCTACGGACTGATCGACGTTGCCGGAGCCGCTGCGGTCGAGACGATCAATCTCTATGCGAGCGGCGTTACGTCGCTCGAAGGCATCGAGCTTTTCACGCATTGCGGCCGCATCATCGCCCACGAGACTTCCAGTCTGGTAAAGGCCGATTTTTCGAAGCTCAAAACGGACCAGTATCTGTTTGTCACGATGGAGCGTTCCGGAGCCATGGAGGAGGTGATTGCCGGCCCGACGATCTCCCGTCTGGACATTTACGACTGCTCCAAGCTGAAGACGGTGGATCTGCATCTCAACAAGTGGATGCACAATTTGCAGTGCTATGGCGACCCCGCTATCGAGACGTTCGACATTCGCCGCGAACATACCGGGACGTTCAAGGACAAGGAAAAAGAACCTCATGAGTATTGTGACGGCGATAACCAGTATACGGTTTTCGAGTCGGGCGCCGTCATGCAGCTTCCGGACAATGTTCACATTCTGGTCGATTACGCATTTATCACGGAGAAACGCCAGGCTGGCGATAATGGCAGCTTTAAGGGTGTCTACAACGCCTGGACGCGCGGTGCGACGATCGACGTTTATTCGTCGAAGGACATCAGCAAGAAGCTGGGTACCGTTCCGATGTACAAGGACGACAGTGGCGCGCTGACGCTGACGGGACCCAACGGGTGGGTTCCTTCGGAGACCGAGTGATTCCTTTTTCAAACCGGTGCGGAGACTCCCTGGAAGGGGGCCCGTACCGGTTTCGAATATGAATGGATAACAAAAACCAATCTAACAATTACTGAAATGAAATCAGCATTCAAATTTTTCGCGCTGTCCCTGTTGGCCGGGACGATGTTCGCCGCCTGCGGCGATGACGATTCGGATGGACCGGGAGAACCCGGGAAACCCGGGGGACCCGAAATCCCGGTGGAAATTACCAGTGACGTGAAAGGTGCCGTAAAGGCCGGTATCGCCGATGCGATCGAGATTACGGGTTCGGGATTCGATTCCGAACAGGATTATGTTTACATCGGTTACGACAAAGACGGGGAAGCCGTCTATGAACGCATCCCGGCCGACGTGCTGACGATCAGGTCCTCCCGCATTTCGTTCGGTGTGAACGTCGGAGCCAACTACCTCGACAAGACTGTGAAGGTTTATCTCGACCGTCCGGGCTTCGACAGAATGGCGATCTCGGGCGACATCACTTTCACGCTTCCGAGCGTTGAAGAGGGGTATATTCCCGATGTGGCCCTGCGCAGCGTGCTGGCCGATGCGAACCGTAATCCGAATGTGGTCTTTTCTCCGCTCGGTCTGCTCGATGTCAACAACGCCGCGACGATGACGGATAACGGCAAGGGATATGCCCTCGACATCAGCGATTGCGCCGCCACTTCGCTCGAAGGCATCGAACTTTTCAAGAACGTTACCGGTTTGGTTCCGGCATGGGGCATGCCCAATATCAAGGAGATCGACCTTTCGAAATGGGAGGCCAAGGGCATCGAGTTTTTCTGCGAACGGGCGAACAGCCTCGAAAAATTCGTCGGCCCTCCCTATGCCTATCGTATCCGGACTTACGACAGTCCCAAACTGACCCATGTGGACGTACATAACTGCGATTGGCTCAGGTGGCTGGAGATCAGCAACTTCGAAACCGGAGGCGGGATCGACGCCCCCAATTCGGCCGTGACCTACCTCGACATCCGCCGCAACCAGTCCGGAACCTATGCGGATAAGCCGACAAAAGTCGGGGAGATGGCGATGGTCTGGAACAATGCCAATCAGGGTTTCAATGTGGCCGATAACGCTACGATTCTGATCGACTCGCACTTCCTCTACGAGCATACGTTGGAGGGTGCCTGGACGCCGATCTACAAGGCTTGGAAAGAGCGCGGCGCGACGATCAAGGTCTATTCGACGATCGATCCTCACCGCGACGAGTTGCTGGGCACCGTTCCTTCCGCCGAGGAGATGCCCGATGCGCTTGTCAATGCGAATAAGAACGGGGACGGTTCGCCCGCGAATAAATGGCAGGTGGACGATCCCTACACGGACAAAAACGAAGCTCCGGGCAACAAATAATCCGCAGCATTTATCTTACCGACTCCCGTACCGAAAGGTGCGGGAGTTTTTATGAAGCAAAAACGGGTGCATCCAGCGGATGCACCCGTTTAACGTTGTCGGGGGAATTCCCGGCGTCAGGCTTTCTTCGAATGGGCATTGATTGCGCCGATGAGGAAAACCAGATAGAGCCATACGACGCTCAGTGCGATGATGGCGGCACCCTGCGACCCGAAGGCGTCGGTGATGACGCCCAGCACCGGGGGAATGACGGCACCGCCCGCCACGCCGACGATCAGCAGGGCCGAAACCTCGTTTGCCCGCTCGGGAACGCGCTGCATCGAGATCGAGAAGATGATCGAGAAAAGGTTGGCGTAACCGATTCCGAATACGGCCACGCAGGCCAGTATGGCCCAGAGCCCGTGGAGGAAGATCATGCCTGCGAGACCTGCCAGTGCGACGAAGACGCTGGCCGCGAAGAATTTGCGTTCGGGGAGCTTCATCAGCAGAATACCTCCGAGGAATGCGCCTACCGTGCGTGCGAAGAAGTAGACGCTGTTGCCCATGCCGGCGTCCGTGAGCGGCAGGTTGCAACGCTCCATCAGCAGTTTGGGGAAGGTGATGCCCATGCCCACGTCAACGCCTACCAGGACGAGGATGCCGATGAAGAAGGCCACGATGTATTTGTCTTTGAGCAGCGAGAAGGTATGCCCGATCGAGATGTCGGCGCTGGCGACCTTTTGTTCGGCAATCGGGGTCAGCCACAGCCAGACGAGGGCCAGCAGCGAGATGGCGGCGTAGATCGGAAAGATCATCTTCCAGCCGAGGATGCTGCCCGTCACGGCGGCCGCGATGATCGGGCCGAGGAACGAACTGACAGCTTTCACGAACTGTCCGAGGGTCAGCGTTCCGGTAAGTTTGTCTCCGGCGATGACGTTGGTCACCAACGGGTTGAGCGACACCTGCAACAGTGTGTTGCCGATGCCGATCAGGGCGAACGCGATCAGTACGGCGGTGAAGTCGTAGGCCGCGAGCGGGACGATCATCGCCGCTACGTGCAGGGCGAAGCTCAGCAGCACGGTCTTTTTGCGGCCGATGCGGTTCATCAGCATGCCCGTGGGGATCGAGAGCAGGAAGAACCAGAGGAAGCAGGAGAGCGAGATGAGGTTGACCATCGTGTCGTTCATGCCCGCAAAGTCGTTCTTGACGTAGCTCGTCGAGACGCCGACGATGTCCACGAAGCCCATGATGAAGAATCCGAACATCACGGGGAGGATCTTGCGCAGTGAAATTTCCTTGTTCATTTGTCTGTTTTTTGGGTGATTTGTATTGCGATTATTTACTTAATCGTTTAAGTTGAACGGGCAAAAAAAGGGGCTCATTGGTCCCTGAATTCCATCCGGCAGGGGAGCACCTTCGATTCGGGTACGTATTCGCCCGCTTCAGGATCGTTGGACTGGCGGATTTGGTTCAGGAGTATCCGCACGGCGTTGCTGCCGATCTCCTCGATCGGGAAATGGGCGATGTTCATCTTGGGAGCCAATACGCGGAAGAGCGAGTCCTCGTGCATGCAGGCCAGACCCCAGTTGCCGTCGTTGATGTCGATGCCGCGGTCGTAGAAATAGCGCAGGGCCTCGATGGCGAGGATGTGCGTGGTGAAGAAGAACGCGTCCACGTCGGGCACGGCGCTGAAAATACGGTCCATCGTGTTGTAAATGTTCTCCTGATAGTTGACATAGGTCACTTCGCCGTAGAGGTCGGGGTTGATGCGGATATGGGCGTCGGAAAGGGCGTTGGCATATCCTTCGCGGCGCATGTCCATCGTCAGCAGGTGGGGGTTGGTGGTGATGATGGCGATCTTGCGGAAGCCCTTGTCGATCAGGTGTCGCACCAGCTTGTAGCTGCTCTCTTCGTTGTTGATGATGACGTAGTTGACGCGCATCTCGGGGAAATAGCGGTCGAACAGCAGCACGGGGTAGCGGCTCTCCACGAGGCGGCTGATTTCGCGTTTCGAGATTTTGGTGGGGGCGATGATCATGCCATCGACCTTTTTCGACCGGAAGAGGCGGATCATGGCATTCTCGCGTTCGATCTCGGAGTTCGAGCTGGCGATCATCAGCGAATAGCCCTCTTTTTCGGCTTCCGATTCGATCTGATGGGCGATGTGGGCGTAGAAACTGTCCGATATGGAGGGGAGGATCAGTCCGATGGTCTTCGAGATTCCGGTGTTGAGGCTTCGGGCCAGCAGGTTGGGTTCGTATGCGAGTTCCCGTGCGCAGGCGAAGACCCGGTTCTGAGTCTCCGCGCTGATTCCTTTTTTGTTGCCTTGCCCGGACAGCACCCACGAAACGGTCGTTTTCGACAGGTTCAGTTTTTCGGCTATGTCTTTGAGCGATACTCCCACGTCGGTTCAGAATAAATGAAAACGGATGTTCTTACAAAGATAAAATTTTTTCTGCATTTTACAAATAGAAAATAGTGAAAAAATCTTATCGCCGGCGGGTGCCTTGCCGTCGATTTTCGTGCCCCGGGGTTCGGTCTTTTCCGACCTGGGTGCGGAGTGTCAGAAATAACACTTTTAAGGTCATTAATCGAAAGTTCGGGCTCCGATAAATCGCTATATTTGTATAAATGCCCGAGGTTGGAAAAAAGCTGACTTTCTCGTTTCAGAAAGGCGGAATGTCAATGCGTTCCGCGACGTGTCCGGCGAAGTTCCGGCCGAGGGGCACTAAAAACGCCAAAAAACGATGACTGACCCGATGTCCCGGCTGCTGAAACTGGCCGTTCCGATCTTTTCCGTCTGCTTTTCCCTCTCCGTTTCCGCCGCCCGGCCCCAGCTGCCTCCGGCATGGGACGGATCGTCCGTTCGCTTCGATTCTCGCACCTATGGATATATGCCTCCCGTGCGCATCGTCGCGCAGGAGCAGGCCGACCTGATCTCGGGCGGCGACCTGCTGCTCGAAGCCGGCAACGGGCAGGCCGACTTGCAGAATGCCCGCATCTGCGTGCTCCGCAGCCGCGACGGCCGCCGTCCGGGGTTGTTGCTCGACTTCGGCCGCGAGTTGCAGGGCGGGCTGCGTATCGTGACCGGCATGCCTGCGGACAACAGGCCCGTGAGGGTCCGCATCCGCTTCGGCGAATCGGTCAGCGAGGCGATGTGCGACATCGACGGCGCGAACGGCGCTTCGAACGACCATGCCGTGCGCGATTTCACGCTCACGCTGCCGTGGCTCGGGGCCGTGGAGTGCGGCGATTCGGGTTTCCGCTTCGCGCGCATCGACTTGCTGGACGATGACCGCGAACTGCATCTCAAACAGGTCGAAGCCGTATTCCAATACCGCGACATACCTTATATAGGATCGTTCCGTTCGAGCGACGAACGCCTCGACCGCATCTGGGCGACCGGCGCCTATACCGTCCACCTCTGTATGCAGGAGTACCTGTGGGACGGCGTGAAGCGCGACCGGCTGGTCTGGGTCGGGGACCTGCATCCCGAGATTATGACCGTCAATTCGGTTTTCGGCTACAACGAGGTCGTGCCGCGCAGCCTCGACCTGGCCCGCGACACCACGCCGCTGCCGGGATGGATGAACGGCATCAGCTCCTATTCGCTGTGGTGGATCATCATCCACAGCGACTGGTATCGCTACCACGGCGACCGGGCCTACCTCGCCGAACAGCGTCCCTATCTGACGGCCCTGTTGCGACAGCTCTTCGAAAAGATCGGTCCCGACGGGCGCGAACGGCTCGACGGCACGCGCTTTCTCGACTGGCCGTCGAGCGGCGATGCCGCGAGCACGGCGGCGGGTCTCCAGTCGCAGACGATCCTGGCCCTCGACGCCGGGGCCGGGCTGTGCGAGACGCTGGGCGACACCGCGCTGGCCGCTGAGTGTCGTGCCAAGGCCGCGCTGATGCGGAAATGTCCGATCGGGGAGGGCGGCGAGGCCAAGCAGGGGCGTTCGCTGATGGTGTTGGCCGGGCTCGCCGATCCGGTGGCGACCGACCGCGATTACATTTCGAAAGGCGGTTCGAACGGCTTTTCGACCTTCTATGGCTACTATATGCTCCGGGCGATGGCCGCCGCGGGCAATTACGAAAGGGCTTTGGAGCGCATCCGGGAGTACTGGGGCGCGATGCTCGACCTCGGGGCCACGACTTTCTGGGAGGATTTCGATATGGCGTGGCTCCCGGCGGCCCGCATCGACGAGCCGGTTCCGGCCGGAATGCGCGATCTGCACCGCGAATGCGGGGCCTACTGCTATAAGGGCTTCCGCCACAGCCTGTGCCACGGCTGGGCGTCGGGACCGACGGCTTGGCTCACGGAGTACGTGTTGGGCGTCGAGGTCGTGGAGCCCGGCTGCCGCCGCCTGCGCATCGACCCTCATCTGGGCGACCTGGAATGGGTCGAAGGGACTTTCCCGACGCCTTACGGCGCGGTGAAGATCCGCCACGAAAAGGCCCCGGACGGAACGGTGAAAAGCCGCGTCGAGGCTCCGCGCGGCGTGAAAACGGAACTTGTGAAACACAACGGATAACCAACTTAAACAGATTCGATTATGCAACGTATCGTATTGAATGAAATCTCCTATTTCGGCGCCGGATGCCGTTCGATGATCGCCGACGAGGCGCGCCGCCGCGGCTACAAGAAAGCCTTCTTCGTGACGGATGCCGACCTCGTCCGCTTTGGCGTGGCCTCCAAGATCGAGGAGGTGTTCCGCGGAGCCGGCATTCCCTATGAAATTTTCACCGACGTGAAGGCTAATCCGACCATCGCCAACGTGCAGCACGGCGTAGCCGCCTTCGAGGCTTCGGGTGCCGACTTCATTGTGGCGCTGGGCGGCGGCTCGGTCATCGACACGGCCAAGGGCGTCGGCATCGTGACCAACAACCCCGAGTTCGCCGACGTGAAGTCGCTCGAAGGGCCTGCCGACACGCACCGCCGCGCCGTGCCGACCTTCGCGCTGCCGACCACCGCCGGAACCGCCGCCGAGGTGACGATCAACTACGTCATCATCGACGAGGAGGCCCGCAAAAAGATGGTCTGTGTCGATCCCAACGACATTCCGTCGGTGGCCATCGTCGATCCCGAACTGATGTATTCGATGCCCAAGGGGCTGACCGCCGCGACGGGCATGGACGCCCTGACCCACGCCATCGAGGGCTATATTACCAAAGGTGCGTGGACGATGTCCGACATGTTCGAACTGAAAGCCATCGAGCTGATCGCGCAACATCTCAAAGCCGCCGTCGATGACGGCAAGAACGCCGCGGCGCGCGAGGGGATGTCCGTAGCGCAGTACATCGCCGGCATGGGTTTCTCGAACGTGGGGCTCGGCATCGTGCATTCGATGGCGCACCCGCTGGGAGCTTTCTACGACACGCCTCACGGCGTCGCCAACGCCCTGCTGCTGCCCTATGTGATGGAGTACAACGCCGAGTCGGCCGCTGCTCCGAAATACCGCGACATCGCCCGTGCTATGGGTGTCGATACGGCCGGAATGAGCGTCGAAGAGGGCGTCGCCGCTGCCGTGAAGGCTGTCCGCGACCTTTCGCTGAGCATCGGCATTCCCCAGCGGCTGCACGAGATCGGCGTGAAGGAGGCCGACATCCCGGCGCTCTCCGTGGCGGCTTTCAACGACGTTTGCACGGGCGGCAATCCGCGCGACACATCGGTCGCCGAGATCGAGGCGCTTTACCGCAAAGCCTTTTAACCCGCAGGGCTTATGAAGAACATACGCCTGTGCGCCCTTGCGGCGTGCTCGATGCTTCTGGCGGCCTGCGACGGGCCGCAGGGCTTGGAGGAGGGATTTCACGATCCCTCCTCGGCCGGTATTCAGACATCGGTCTACTGGTATTGGATCTCGGGCAACGTCTCGAAGGATGGCGTTGTTGCCGACCTCGAGTCGATGAAGCGTATCGGTATCGACCGCGCTTTCATCGGCAATATCGGGCTTCCTGAAGCGGAGGGGACTCCCCGGGGCCCCGTGAAACTTTTCACCGAGGAGTGGTATGAGGTCATGCACACAGCCTTGAAGAAAGCTACGGAACTGGGGATCGACATCGGCGTGTTCAACTGCCCGGGCTGGAGCCAGGCGGGAGGACCGTGGATCGAACCCGAAGAGGCGATGCGCTGCCTGGCCACGGTTTCCGCCGAGGTCGAAGGCGGACGGGTGGTGGAGGTCGCGCTTCCGGCCCCTTCGCCCGACTTCACCGACGTGAGGACCGTTGCCGTGCCGCTTCCCGAAGGCGTGCTGAAACTCGACGCGTCATCGGCCCGTGTGAGCGGTTCCGCGGGCACCGCAAAGGCGTTCGACGGCGATCCTGCGACGGCGCTGGAGTGTGTGCCGGGACGTGATGCGGTGGTGGAGGCGAAACCTGTTAAGGACTTCACGCTCCGGTCAGTACGAATCTATCCGGCCCATATGCCTTTTGCCGTTGCCGCGGAGTTGCAGGCGGTAAAAGACGGTCGTACGACCGTACTGCGCCGCTTCGTCATCGACCGCACGAATCCCTCCCCGGAGGTGGGATTCGATCCCTACGCCCCCGTTACGATCGCCTGCGAGCCGACCGAAGCCGACGTTTTCCGGCTGGTGGTGAGCGGTGCTTCGGCGAACGGCGGTCTGGCCGAGGTGGAATTTTCGGCCCTGCCGCTCGTGGAACGTTATTCCGAAAAATCGCTGGCCAAGATGCACCAGACGCCGCTGCCTTACTGGGACGACTATATGTGGGATCGCCAGCCCGCCGCGAAGGACACGACGGCCGCCGTCGCACCTGAATCGGTCGTTGACATCAGCGATTGTCTCGCCGGTGACCGTCTTCGCTGGGAGGCTCCTGCCGGACGTTGGATGATCCTGCGCACGGGCATGGTGCCGACCGGGGTGATGAACGGTCCCGCCTTGGAGGACGGAGCAGGGTTGGAGGTGGACAAATGGAGCCCTGCGCATCTGGCGAAGCATTACGACGCTTTCGTTGGGGAGCTGTGCCGTCGCATTCCCACCGCCGACCGCAAGTCGTGGAAAGTCATCGTGGCCGACAGTTACGAGAAGGGCGGCCAGAACTTCGGCGACGATTTTTTCGAGGCGTTCGAGGCCCGTTACGGCTACGACGCGCATCCCTACCTGCCCGTGTTCAGCGGCCTGACGATCGGCGACCGTGACCGTTCGGACCGTTTCCTGTGGGACTTGCGGCGGATGATGGCCGACCGGTTGTCGTACGACCATATCGGCGCCCTGCGGGAACTGGCTCACCGCGACGGTTTCACCACATGGCTCGAAAATTACGGACACTGGGGCTTCCCGGGCGAGTTTTTGCAGTACGGCGGCCAGTCGGACGAGGTGGCCGGGGAGTACTGGAGCGAGGGCGAGCTGGGCAATATCGAGAACCGTGCCGCATCCTCCTGCGCCCATATTTACGGCAAGAATAAGGTTTCGGCCGAATCGTTCACGGCGGCTTTTTCGCCCTATGCGCGCCATCCCTACTGGATGAAGCAGCGCGGCGACCGCTTCTTCTCGGAGGGCATCAACAACACGCTGTTGCATGTCTACATTTCGCAGGCGGCCGACGGCCCGAAACCCGGTATGAACGCCTTCTTCGGCAACGAGTTCAACCGCAACAACACGTGGTTCGACCAACTGGACCTCTTCATCACCTATCTCAAACGCTGTAACTTCATGCTCCAACAGGGGCTGAACGTGGCCGATGCGGCCTATTTCATCGGTGTGAACGTGCCGAAGATGACGGGCGTGTGCGACCCGGCGCTGCCGGCGGGCTACCAGTTCGATTACATCAACGCCGAGGTGCTGTGCCGTGACGCTACGGTGCGCGACGGCCTGCTGACGCTTCCCCACGGCACGCAATACCGCGTGCTGGTGCTGCCGCGGCAGGAGACGATGCGTCCCGAGGTGCTGGAGCGGGTGATGCAGCTCGTGCACGACGGTGCCGTGGTGCTGGGACCCGCCCCGATGCGCTCCCCGAGCCTTGCGGGTTATCCGGAGGCCGACGGCCGCGTGCAGGCGATGGCCGCCGAGCTGTGGGGACCCGAACAGGGGAAACACGTCAACCGTTTCGGCAAGGGCATGGTCTTCGACGGTTGTTCGATGGAGGAGGTTTTCGACGCGATCGGCCTTGTGCCCGACTTCGGGCATGACGCATCGCTGCCGCTGCTGTTCGGACACCGGACGACGGACGGCGCCGAGATCTATTTCGTGTCGAACCAGTCGGAGGAGCCGGTCGAATTCACGGCGTCGTTCCGTGTTGCGGACCGCCGTCCCGAGTGGTGGCAGCCCGTGACGGGAGCCGTGCGCGACCTTCCGGCCTGGTGTGCCGAGGGGGCTGTGACGGAGATTCCGATGCGTCTCGAACCGCTGGAAAGCGGCTTTGTGGTTTTCCGTAAACCGGCGGCGGAATCCGCTGCGGAATTCACGGTCGATGCGAATTTCCCGCGTCCGGAGCCGGTCGCCGCGGTGGACGGCGCCTGGCAGGTGCGCTTCGAAGCGCCCGACGGGGTAGGGAATTTCACCCTTGCAACCGATACGCTCGGCGACTGGTCGCAGAGCGCCGACGAGCGTCTGCGCGGATTCTCCGGTACGGCGACCTATTCGACGATCTTTGAAAAGCCCGCCGACGGTGGCGGCCGTATTTTGCTCGACCTGAACCGCGTCGGGGTGATGGCCAAAGTCCGCGTCAACGGCGCCGATGCCGGAGGTGTCTGGACGCCCCCGTACCGGGTGGACGTTACGGACCTGCTCCGCGAGGGCAGGAACGAACTCGAGATCGAAGTCGTCAACACATGGGTCAACCGTCTTGTCAGCGACAGCTGCCTGCCCGAAGCGGAACGCCGCACCTGGTCGCCCTATAATCCCTACACACCCGAATCACCGTTGCAGGAGTCGGGGCTGATCGGTCCCGTGACGCTGCAACGGGTCGCGCTGTAAAACTCGTCTGCAAACGAAACACCCGCACTCTCGAACGAGTGCGGGTGTTTTCGTATCGCGGAGGCGTCCCTATTTCGAGATTAGGTTCTCCCGCTCGATGTCCTTGAAGTAACGGTAGGTGGCTACGCGCAACTCCTCGGCGGCCGGATCGTCGCATACGAGGATGCCGTTGGGATGCACTTGCAGCGCCGAGATGGTCCACTGGTGGTTGTACGAGCCTTCGACGCCGTGGCGCACCGCGCGGGCTTTCTTGTGCCCCGTGGCGAGAATCAGCACCTTTTTGGCCGACAGCACCGTGCCCACGCCGACCGTCAGCGCGGTCTTCGGCACGAGGGTCGTGTCGCCGCCGAAGAAGCGGGCGTTGACCTGGATCGTGTCCTGCGTCAGGGTCTTGATACGCGTGCGCGAGTTGAGCGACGAGAAGGGCTCGTTGAAGGCGATGTGGCCGTCCTCGCCGACGCCGCCCATGAAGAGGTCGATGCCCCCGGCCTCGACGATGCGGGCTTCGTAGTCGGCGCACTCCTTCGCCAGGTCCTCGGCGTTGCCGTCGAGGATGTTGACGTTCTCGGGCTTGATGTCGATGTGCTTGAAGAAGTTGTTCCACATGAACGAATGGTAGCTTTCGGGATGCTCCTCGGGAAGCCCCACGTACTCGTCCATATTGAACGTGATGACATTCCTGAACGACACCTCACCGGCCTTGTGGCGGCGGATCAGCTCCTTGTAGGTTTCCAGCGGGGTCGAACCCGTCGGGAGGCCCAGCACGAACGGCGACTTGGTCACCTGCTCCTTGGCCTTGATCTGCCGGATGATGTAGTCGGCGGCCCACTGGGCGACCTGCTGCGGCGTATTTTCGATGATTAAGCGCATGGTTGTAAACGGTTTGGGGTTAGAACATTTTTACGAAGACCTCGATGGCCTGATACTCGGCCATGCCGAGCCGGTCGTAGAGCTGCGCGGTGTTCTGCGTGCGCTCTTCGGCCCGCTGCCAGAACTCGCGAGGATCGCTGCCCGGGAAGGGCATGATGTCCTTCTGCGAGAGGTGGCGGTAGATGGCGTGGCGTTTCATGATCAGCTCGTCGGGCGACAGGGGCACGGCCATGTCCACCATGCCGAGGTCCCACTCCATCCATGCGCCGCGGTAGAGCCACAGATGGCACTCTTTCAGCCATTCGTCGTCCTTCACGACTTCCAGCGCGCCGAGTACGGCCTCCATGCAGGTGCGGTGCGTGCCGTGGGGGTCGGCCAGGTCGCCGGCGGCGTAGATCTGGTGGGGCTTGATCTCGCGTAGCAGCTTGACGATGATGTCGATGTCCTTCTCCGTGAGCAGTCCCTTCTTGATACCGCCCGTCTCGTAGAACGGCAGGTTGAGGAAGTGGGCGTTGGTGTCGGGGTTCAGACCGAACGAGCGTACGGCGGCGCGCGCTTCGGCGCGGCGGATGGCGCCCTTCAGATCGAGCAGTGCACGCGGTTCGGGTTCGCCCTTCTTCTTGGTGGCGATGACCTTCTCGACCTCGGTGTAGTGGTTGCCGAAGCCCAGTTCGCGGGCGGTGTCGATATTTTGCAGCACAACGTCGTCATGCACGGCCACGTTGCCCGAAGTCTCGTAGGCGACGTGTACGTCGTGGCCCTGCTGGACGAGGCGGATGAACGTACCGCCCATCGAGATCACGTCGTCGTCGGGGTGGGGCGAGAAGATCACCACCCGCTTGGGGAACGGCGTCGAGGGGACGGGGCGCGTCGAGTCGTCGGCGTTGGGCTTGCCGCCCGGCCATCCCGAGATGGTGTGCTGGAGGTCGTTGAAAACGTCGATGTTGATCTGGTCGAAGGTGCGCCCCTGTTCGAGCAGCTCGCCCAGCGAGTTTTCGATGTAGTCCTTGTAGGTGAGTTTCAGAATCGGCTTCTGAACCACGCCGCAGAGCCATACCACGGCCTTGCGGACGAATTTCGGCGTCCAGTCGCAGGGACCCACCAGCCACGGCGTCTGCTCGCGGGTGAGGAGCTGTGCGGCGTTCTCGTCGATCACCACCTCGATATTCGAGTGCGCTTGCAGGTACGAGGCGGGAACCTGTCCCGTGATTTCTCCCTCGACGACCTTCTGCACGATGTGTGCCTTCTCTTCGCCCCAGGCCATCAGGATGATGCGGTCGGCGCGCATGATCGTGTCGATACCCATCGTGATCGCCATCTTGGGGGTGTTCTCCAGCCCGAAGAAGGCCCCCGACTGAATCTTGCGGGTGTTGTAGGTGAGCTGCACCAGCCGCGTGCGCGAACGCGAGTAGGAGCCCGGCTCGTTGAAGCCGATCTGCCCGTCCTCGCCCACGCCTATAATCATCAGGTCGATGCGGCGCACCGAGTGGTCGTACGACGCGCAGTACTCCGAGACCTTGTCCTCGGACATCGTGCCGTCGGGAATGTGTACGTTCTCGGGCAGGATGTCGATGTGGTTGAGGAACTCCTCGTGGATGCGGTAGTTGCGGCTCTGCTGCTCGGTCGATCGGATCGGGTAGAACTCGTCGAGGCTGTATACGGCCACGTTGCGGAAGCTGATCTGTCCCTCCTCGTGGCGTTTCACCAGCTCGCGGTAAAGGCCCAGCGGGGTGCGCCCCGTCGTGAGACCCAGCACGAACGGCTGCGACTCTTCGTAGACCTCGTTCGAGCAGTGGAGTTCGTTGTACGTGCGGATCGCCTTGACGATGTTGTCGGCGACGTACTGCACGCCTTCGTATTCGTTCTCATAGACCCGTGTGAGAATTTTCTCGTAGCGGTGGATGATGTCGCGGGGAACCGATTCGGCGATCAGCCCTCCGTCTTTGGGCAGGGAATACTTGTTGTTCATGGTTTGATATTGTTTAGTCTTTGCTACTTTTCAAACGTCACCGCTTCGAAAAACTCGGGGCGGTGGAAGTCGGGGTTCTCCGTCCGTATGGGCCTCCACGACAGGAAGTGGGGGTGCGAGAGCTTGTCGCCGCACTTGTAGAGGTTCATCCGGGCTTCGAGACCGCTCCAGTCCGTCAGCGCATGGCGGAAAAGCGCCTGCGGGGGGATGGCCAGCGTCAGCGACCAGCGGTTGTCGCCCTTGCGCTCGGCGAACGGTTCGCCGAAGGGGTACGTGGTGAAGCGTTTCACACTCGCCAGTACCTCTGCCGGGGCGGGCTGCACGTCTTCGGTCCGCGACTTGCGTCCCGAGAGGAGCATCCGGCCGATGCAGGTGGTCTCGAAATTGTAGTACAATCCCTCGTCGGGGGCGATGAAGAACTCCACGCACGAATCGGTCCACACCTCTCCGTTGTCCTCGGTGACTAGCGCCGCCGTGTAGCTCTCCGCTACGTCGAAGCGCAGCATCAGTCGGTCGCCCGTGTGGAACATGCGGAACGACACCTCCGGGGCATACGGAAATTCCGCGGGCCAGTTGCAGCATGCGACGGGCTGCGGTTCGATCTCCGCGAAAGCCTGCTCCACGGCTGCCCGGTCGTCGGGCGAAACGCCTGCGATTTTGCGAATTTTCATGGCTTATCTGTATTTGGCCACCGTCTCCCGTACGATGTCACACATCGTGCCGTACTGCTTCTCCATGCTCCGGAGCAGTTCGTACTGGGCGTGCGTGCGCACGAGGTTGTGTTCGGGGTATTTGATTTTATAATAGGTGTCGCCGTCGATGTAGTCCATCAGGAAGCGCAAAACCTGTTCGTAGGTGATGTAGCGTGCCGAGAAGGCCAGGTGGTCGATCTCCGGCGCGGTCAGCTGTTTCGCACGCTGCGAGAGATAGCCCTCGGTGTATGCGCGGAACATGTCGAGCGACATGCCCACGCGCGAAAGGTCGCGGTCGTCCTCCTCGCCCGTGTTGGCATAGGAACGGATAGCGTCGCCGAAGTCGTTCAGCGATGTGGAGTTCATCACCGTATCGAGGTCGATGGCGCACAGCACCCCGCCCTTCTTGTCGAAGAGGATGTTGTTGATCTTCGTGTCGTTGTGCGTTACCCGCGTGGGGATCGTGCCGTCTTCGACCTTTGACCAAAACCCGAGCATCTCGCCGCGCCGCGACTCGATCCAGCCGATCTCCTCCGTCAAATCCTTCACGCGGCCTGCGGCGTCGCGTCCGATCGCTTCGTCCCACTGCACGAAGCGGTGGCGGATGTTGTGGAATCCCTTGATCGTCTCGGCCAGCGGCTCGGTGAAATCCGCCAGCTGGGCCTGGAACTTGCCGATGCCCTCGCCGCCCTTGCGGGCCAGCTCCGGGGAGTCCGCCTTGTTGTAGGCGATGGTGTCGCCGATGAAGACCGATACGGCCCAGTAGTCGCCTTGCGAGTCCACGGCGTAATAGTGTCCGTCGCGGGTCGGGACGATCGTCATCACTTCGCGCCGGGGATCGCCTCCCTCGGCCACGACGCCGCGGCGGATGTGATCCGTGACTTTGCGGATGTTCTCCATCATGGCCGGGACATCGGGGAAGATGTTCTTGTTCTTCCGCTGGAGGATGTAGTCGGGGGCATCGCCTTCGGTGCGGACGATGAAGGTGTCGTTGATAAAACCCTCGCCCAGCGAGTCGATTGCCGCGATAGCGCCCTCCAGGGCAAACTGAGACGCGATTTTCTGTAATTCTGCCTTCATAAGGTAGTTTGGATGTTAGGTTCTGGTTGCAACCCCAAAGTTACTGAAAAGAACGCAGACTTGCAACCTGCAATCCCGAAAAAGCCTGCGCTTTCCAAAGAAAGGCAGGCTTTTTCGGGTTGTGTTATTTGATTGTGATGCGTCCGGATTATCCGATCCAACTCGTCAGCAGCTTCATCGCGCCGTCGGGCGTGAACGCGAGCGACCGGGCCGAAGCGGGGATCAGCACCGTTTCGCCCTGATGCACGGGAAGCGTTTCGCCGTTGTCGTCGGCGATCGTGCCGCGGCCCTCGATGCAGATGGCCACGACGAACGAGTCGAGGTCGGCGAGCTCCAGCGTCTCGGGGGCGGTCAGGTCCAGCAGCGACGTGGTGAAATAGGGGCACGAAACCAGCTCCACGCGGCTGTTCTGCGCCGGGGCGTAGTGTGTCCGGTAGTCGGGCAGCACGGTGTAGTCGATGGCCTCCTTGGCCAGCTCGGTGTGCAGTTCGCGGGTGTTGCCGTTGGCATCGCGGCGGTTGAAGTCGTAGATGCGGTAGGTGATGTTCGAAGTCTGCTGGATCTCGGCGATGAAGGCTCCGGCGCCGATCGAATGCACGCGGCCCGCCGGCAGGAAGAAAACGTCGCCTGGATGGATCTGGTAGTCGGCGAGGATGTCGGTGATGGTGTTGTCCTCTACGCTGGCGGCGTATTCGGCGGGCGTCACCTGCTTCGAGAATCCCGAGCGGAGGTGCGCCCCCTTGTCGGCGGCCACGACGTACCACATCTCGGTTTTGCCCTTGGACTGGTGGCGTTCCCAGGCCAGTTCGTCGTTGGGGTGAACCTGGATCGAGAGGTCCTGCCGGGCGTCGATGAACTTGATGAGCAGCGGGAACTCCTCGCCGAAGCGCTCGAAATTCTTCGCGCCCAGCAATCCGGCTCCGTGGCGGGCGATCAGTTCGGGCAGCGGGGTTCCGGCCTCGGGGCCTCCGGCGACGACGGATTCGTTGCCTTTCACGCCCGAGAGCTCCCAGCTCTCGCCGACCTGCTGCTGCGAGGTCTCGATCTGTTTGTAAGGGGCTATCTTGTCGCCGCCCCAGATCAGCGATTTCAGAATCGGTTGAAACTTATACATGGTTTGTCCTATATTGCTTTTTATAACGTTCGTTCGTATCAGCCGGCTGTATTCGCCGCCTCCGGCGCTGACCCTCCCCTAAATCCCCTCCTCGGAGGGGACTTGGATAACGGCTGATTCCGTTGGTTCCGGTTCAGTTCGGGGCCGGCTGTTTATGCGTTTTGTGCGTCCAGCTGGCTCAGGGCGAAGGCGTACGCTCCGACCGAGATGGCCTGGCTGGCGCCGAGCTTCGAAATCGTGACGCCGATGCGTTTCTGCGGGTCGTAGGCCACATAGCGGTCCGTGCCGTAGACCTTCAGGGGCTGCATGCTGCCTTTGGCGAACTCCCGGAACTCCGCGTCGTCGTCCAGATCGTAGACCTTCATCTGCACGCGGTTCAGTTCGTCGCCCGAGAGGGTGTGCATCTTCGAGCGGAGTTCTTTCAGCAGGCTCGGCATGATCCATTTGCGGGCCGCCGTGATGCCGCCGCCGATGACGATCAGACCGTCGATCAGCGTCACGGCCGTGGCCATGGCGTCGCCGGCGATCTCGCCCATCTCGGCGAAAGCCTGCCGGGCCGCCTCGACGTTGCCCGGGCGTTTGCCGTCGGCGATGTCGCAGATGTCCTTGGGCTCCAGTCCGTGATTCGGATCGCCCGACAGCTCGCCGTAGACGCGCTTCACGGCGCGCACGGCCACGCCCTCCTCGACGATGATCTCCGGCATCTTCTTGTGGCGCAGGCAGAAGGTTTCGACGCACGAGTTGTCGCCGCGGTTGAGGCGGTTATCGACCACGATGCCCACGCCGAAGCCCGTGCCGAAGGTGTAGCCCACCAGATTCTTGTAGCGTTTGGGGCTGTTCAGCGCTTCGAGCCGGGCGTTGACCTGAGGCAGGGCTCCGCCCAGCGCCTCGCCGTAGGCGAACAGGTCGCCGTCGTTGTTGATGAAGACCGGGATGCCGAACGTCGCTTCGAGGAACGGACCCAGCGCCACGCCGTCGCGGAACGACGGGAAGTTGGGCAGATAGCCCCCGATGATGCCGTTGGGGTAGTCGGCCGGTCCGGGGAATGCGAACGAGATGGCCACGGGTTTTTCCGAAAGGCGGCTGATGACGGCCCGGAACCCTTCGACCATCGTCGCAAGGCATTTGTCGAGGTCTTCGGCATGCGAAGGCAGGGTGATGGGCTCCACGATGAATCGGTTGGCCTGCATGGCTCCGAACACGAGGTTCGTGCCGCCGGCGTCGAGGGTGATCACCACCCGGTTGTCATGGCTGTACATATTGAGCAGTTTAGTTTGGATGTCGATGTTTCAATTTACAAAGATACGAATAAGCGAGGGCAATGTCAAATTTATTTGAACATTGCCGAGCGAGAGTATCTAAGGCGCAACCAAAGATACGAATAAGCTGAGAGAAAAAAGCAAGCTCGCCTGCATTTTTTCCGGGGCGGAGTATCTGAGGCGAAGCCAAAGATAGGTAAAAAAACGAAAACGAAAAAGCCGTCGGCGGCTGCCGGCGGCTTTTTCGTCCGTTTATCGGGATCAGTTGTTCTCGGGACGCAGCTTGCGCACCACGGCGCCGGTCTGCCACATCTCGCTTTCGCGCATCTCGCGCAGCTCTTCGTTGAGCTTCTCGCGGTAGTCGGGCTTGCTGTTGAGGTCGATCGAACGCTGGGCCTCGTTGCCGGCGGCCACCTCTTTGTAGAGCTCCTCGAAGACGGGTTTCGTGGCGTCGCGGAACTTTTTCCACCAGTCCAGCGCGCCGCGCTGGGCCGTGGTCGAGCAGTTGGCGTACATCCAGTCCATGCCGTTTTCGGCCACGAGCGGCATCAGCGACTGCGTGAGCTCCTCGACGGTCTCGTTGAAGGCTTCCGAGGGGGTGTGTCCGTTGGCGCGCAGCGTGTCGTACTGGGCGGCGAAGATGCCCTGAATGGCGCCCATCAGCGTGCCGCGCTCGCCCGTAAGGTCGGAGTAGACCTCGCGTTTGAAATCGGTCTCGAAGAGGTATCCCGAGCCGACGCCGATGCCCAGCGCCACCACGCGTTCGAAGGCGCGGCCCGTGGCGTCCTGGAACACCGCATAGCTCGAATTGAGGCCGCGGCCCTGGAGGAACATCCGGCGCAGCGACGTGCCCGAACCCTTCGGGGCTACGAGGATCACATCGACATCGGCCGGGGGCACGATGCCCGTGCGCTCCTTGTAGGTGATGCCGAAGCCGTGGGAGAAATAGAGCGCCTTGCCCGGTGCGAGGTGCTTTTTGATGGAGGGCCATACGGCGATCTGCCCGGCGTCGGAGAGCAGATACTGGATGATCGTGGCGCGCTCGGCGGCCTCTTCGATTTCGAAGAGCGTTTCGCCCGGCACCCAGCCGTCGGCGACGGCCTTGTCCCAGCTTTTCGAGCCCTTGCGCTGGCCGACGATGACGTTGAATCCGTTGTCGCGCAGGTTCAGCGACTGGCCGGGGCCCTGCACGCCGTAGCCGATGACGGCGATGGTTTCGTCTTTGAGGACTTCGAGGGCTTTCTTCAGGGGGAATTCCTCGCGGGTTACGACGTTCTCTTCGACGTCGCCGAAATTGATCTGTGCCATGATGTTTGTGATTTTAGTAAAGTTATTAAGTAATATTCGAACGTTATCTTGCTTATGCCGGTTACGCACTCGCCGCCTGAGGCGGCGTTTATGAATCCGACCCCACCCGGTTAAGAGCCGGGATTTTGGGACGATGCATTGGTATTGAGCATTGCACCCGTTCTGCGCATCATTCTTTCTGAAAGCCGTTTCTTAAACGGCCCGCAGGGGAGGGAGATGGCGTACTCTTTGGAGCGCGGATAATTTTTAATTTTTAATTCTTGATTTTTCAAGCTCTTCGAGGTATTCGTTCAGCAGTTCGCGCCGCGACTTGATGATGGCCACCGTGCCGCTGCGCACGAACTGCTGGACGCCGTAGGGCTGCAACAGCCGGAACAGCGCCTGCGTGTCGGCCTTGTGCCCGGTCTTTTCGACGACGATGTAGTCTTCGTCGATCTCCAGAATGCGGACGTTGTGTTTGCGCACGAGCTGTTCGACGCCCCGGCTGCGGGTCACCTTGTAGAGGGCGATCTCCTGCTGCACGACCTCCTCGGGGGTGTAGACGAAGGTCTTCAGCACGTCGATCTTCTTCTCGACCTGCCGCACGAGCTTGTCGATCTGCCCGGGGTCGGTGCGCACGACGATCGTGAACTTGTGGATGCCCGGGAGCGCCGATTCGGAGGTCGTGAGGCTCTCGATGTTGACATCGCGGCAGGAGAAGACCGTGGTGATCTGGCTCAGCAGACCCACCTTGTTTTCCGAAAATACGGTGATGATATATTCCTGTTCCATACGCTGTTTCGTTTTACTCGAACCGGATGTCCGCCACCGGGGCGCCGGCCGGGACCATCGGGAAAATGTTCTCTTCGCTCTCGACCCGCACTTCCAGCAAGAAAGCGCCTGCGGAGGCTTTCATCGCGGCGACGGCTTCTGCAAGCTCCTCGCGGCGTTCGACGAGGCGGTATTCGATCCCGTTGCCGCGGGCGATGAGCCCGAAATCGGGGTTCGTCATCTCGGTGAAGGAGTAGCGGCGGTCGTAGAAGAGTTCCTGCCATTGCCGCACCATGCCGAGGAACGAGTTGTTCAGCAGCACGATCTTCACCGCGACGTGTGACTGGAAGATGGTTCCCAGCTCCTGAATGGTCATTTGCAGGCCGCCGTCGCCGGCGAACAGCACCACTTCGCGGCCGGGGGCGCCCAGCTTGGCGCCGATGGCGGCCGGAAGCCCGAAGCCCATCGTTCCGAGGCCGCCCGAGGTCACTATGCTGCGGTTGCGGCGGAATCCGAAATAGCGTGCGGCGTTCATCTGCTGCTGGCCCACGTCGGTCACCAGCACCGCGTCGTTGTCGTAGGCCCGGGCCACGGCATCGACCGCCTCGCCCATGCGGATACGCCCCTCGCCGGGGTGCACCGCCTTGCGGACGACGGCTTCGTATTCGATGCGGTCGCACTCCCGGAACTCCCCGATCCAGGCGCTGTGGTCGCCCCGGCGGATGCGTTCGGTGAGCATCGGCAGCGTCTGCCTGGCGTCGCCCACGACGGGCACGTCGGCGTGGATGATCTTGTCGATCTCCGCGGGGTCGATCTCCAGATGGATCACCTTGGCGTTCTCGCCGAAGTGGGCCGGACTCCCCGTCACACGGTCGTCGAAGCGCATGCCGACGGCCACGATCAGGTCGCACTCCCGGTTCTTGATGTTGGGTCCGTAGTTGCCGTGCATGCCCAGCATGCCCACATACTGCGGGTGGTCCGACGGCAGGGCCGAGAGCCCCAGCAGCGTCGAGGCCGCAGGCATGCCGCTCTTTTCGAGGAACGCCCGCAGTTCGGCTTCGGCGTTGCCCAGCGTCACGCCCTGGCCCACCATCACCAGCGGACGGCGGGCGGCGTCGATCAGCCGGGTCGCCTCGGCGATGCGCTCCGCGTCGGGAGCGGGCGAGGGGACGTAGCTGCGGATGGAGGTGATCTTCTCATACCGGAAGGGGGCCGTGCCGCACTGGGCGTCCTTGGTGATGTCCACCACGACGGGGCCCGGACGGCCCGAGCGGGCGATATAAAAAGCTTTGGCGATGGCCGCCGGAATATCTTCGGTGCGCTTGACCTGACAGTTCCACTTGGTCACGGCCTGCGTGATGCCGACGAAATTGGTCTCCTGAAAGGCGTCGGTGCCCAGCAGCGAGGAGCCGACCTGCCCGGTGACGAGCACCAGCGGCGTGGAGTCCATCAGCGCGTCGGCCAGCCCCGTGACGGTGTTCGTGGCGCCGGGGCCGGAGGTCACGAGGCAGACGCCGACCTGTCCGCTGACGCGGGCGTAGCCCTGCGCTGCGTGCACGGCGCCCTGCTCGTGGCGGACGAGGATGTGGCGCAGACGGTCGCGGTAGTCGTAGAGGGCGTCGTAGACGGGGATGATGGCGCCTCCGGGGTAGCCGAAAAGGGTGGTGACGCCTTCGTGGAGAAACGATTCGATCAGGGCCTTCGATCCCGTGATCGTGGGGTCGGAGGCCGTTTGTCGCTCTTCGGGACGGGATGTGTTCATAAGCGGGTCCGTTTTTTATTCTTCGTCGATGATGCGCACGGCGCCCTGGTCGGCCGAGCTCACGAGCCGTGCATAGGCCCGCAGGGAGGCCGGAACGCGGCGGTTGCGGTTTGCCGGACGGAACTCTTTCTGAGCGGCCATGCGGGCGGCCATTTCGGTGTCGTCGATCAGGAGGCGGATCGAACGGCGGGGAATGTCGATTTCGATTTCGTCGCCCGTGCGTACCACGGCGATCTCTCCGCCCGAGGCGGCCTCCGGCGAGACGTGGCCGATCGAGAGCCCCGAGGTGCCGCCCGAGAAGCGGCCGTCGGTGATCAGCGCGCAGGCTTTGTCCAGTTTCTTCGATTTGAGGTACGACGTGGGGTAGAGCATCTCCTGCATGCCCGGGCCGCCTTTGGGGCCCTCGTAGCGGATGACGACCACTTCGCCCGGCTGCACCTCGTCGGCGAGGATGCCGTTCATGGCCTGCTCCTGCGACTCGTAGACCCGGGCCGGACCGCGGAAGACGAAGAGTTTTTCGTCCACCCCGGCGGTCTTCACGACGCAGCCCGAGCGGGCGATGTTGCCCGTCAGCACGGCCAGTCCGCCGTCGCGGAAATAGGCGTGCTCCGCGTCGCGGATGCAGCCCGCCGTGCGGTCGGTGTCGGGCTCCTCGTAGTAGGTTTGCTGACTCCCGAGTTCGCGGCTGTAATGGCCTGCCGGGGCGCTCAGCGCGCGGTGGCGGGCCGTGTCGGAGGCCGTGGGGGAGAGGATGTCGCAGGCGGCGATGGCTTCGCCGAGCGTGCGTCCGTCGATGCGGTGCACCGAGGTGTCGAGCAGCCCGGCGTGGTCGAGTTCGCCGAGGATGGCGAAGATGCCCCCGGCGCGGTTGACATCCTGGATGTGGTAGTGGTAGTTGGGTGCGACCTTGCAGAGCACCGGCACCCGCCGCGAAAGACGGTCGATGTCCTGCATCGTGAAATCCACGCCCGCCTCGTGCGCCACGGCCAGCAGGTGCAGCACCGTGTTGGTCGAGCCGCCCATGGCGATGTCGAGCGACATGGCGTTCTCGAAGGCGGCCTTGGTGGCTATCGAGCGCGGCAGGACCGAATCGTCGCCCGAGAAGTAGTAGCGTTCGGCGTTGCGGACGATGAGCGCCGCGGCGTCCTCGAAGAGCCGGCGGCGGTTGGCGTGTGTGGCGACGATCGTGCCGTTGCCCGGGAGCGAGAGTCCCAGCGCTTCGGTGAGGCAGTTCATCGAGTTGGCCGTGAACATTCCCGAGCACGATCCGCATCCGGGGCAGGCGCAGCGTTCGATCTGCGCGATCTCCTCGTCGCGGCACGTGTCGTCGGCGCCCATGACCATCGCGTCGATCAGGTCCACGCCGCGGCCCCGGAACTTCCCGGCCTCCATCGGGCCTCCCGAGACGAAGACAGTCGGGATGTTCAGCCGCATGGCGGCCATCAGCATTCCGGGGGTGATCTTGTCGCAGTTGGAGATGCAGACCAGCGCATCGACCTTGTGGGCGTTGGCCATGTATTCGACGCTGTCGGCGATGATCTCGCGCGAAGGCAGCGAGTAGAGCATGCCGTCGTGGCCCATGGCGATGCCGTCGTCCACGGCGATGGTGTTGAATTCCGCGGCGAAGCATCCGAGGGCTTCGATCCGCTGTTTGACGTACTGGCCGATTTCGTGCAGGTGCACGTGGCCCGGCACGAACTGGGTGAACGAGTTGGCGATGCCGATGATCGGGCGGCCGAACTGCTCCTCGCGCATGCCGTTGGCCCGCCAGAGGCTTCTGGCTCCCGCCATCCGGCGGCCCGTCGTGGTGACGGCGCTTCTGAGTGTGTGTTTCATCTTTCGGTTTCGGTTTCAGTCTGTGTTCCGGCCCGTGCCGGAAACGAAAAGACCTTTCCCCGGCAGGAGAAAGGCTTTATCATATTCGTCGATCATGCACGCCACCTTTCTCCCGCTATCTTCTAAGGACGACGAGGTGCAGGGTAATGACGATAATGATCGAATGAAGCATGGTCTGTTTTTCGTATTCGTTCGAAACAAAAGTATGGATATTGAATCACTTAACCAAATAATTTCCTAAAAAAATTTAATATTGTGACAGTCCGGAAGCAGATTGCCCGATCGGCTTCGCATCTGTCCGCTCACGGCCCGGTTTGCTTACGATTTGACACCCCGATTTTTGCCCTGAAATGCCTGTTCGGACCGTTTTTTGCCGGAAACGGCGCGCGGAGCTCCTCCGAACCTTTCATTTTCGAGCCCGGAATCTCTTTTTGCGCCTTTCGGGACTACTCCTATATATATAAAAAGCCCCCTCTGCATTTTCCGGGGCACTCTTACGAATTGTTACTTCGATTTGGATTTCTGAAATATTTGTTTTATATTTGCCGACGATGGTTATTGAACGGCATATCACGATGACTGGACGAGGTTGCGGATTTATCGGCAATCCCGTTGTTCGTACGTATGTCTTCACGACCGCCGCGACCACGACGACTGCCACGACGACTACGACCCCTGTGGGGGTTCGATAGTCAATATTCCGTCCGCATACTCGGTATGCACTTCCGGCCAAGGCTGCCGGAGCGGAAACCAGATCGGTTCAAGGTAGTCAAATTCAATAGAAAATTTCAATTATGAAACATATCCGAGTTTTCGCCCCCGGAACGGTGGCGAATCTGGGCTGCGGGTTCGACGTGATGGGGCTGACGCTCGACGGCGTCGGCGATTTGCTGGAGATCGGTGCCGAGGAGGGCGCCGAAGGATTGGAGATCCGCAACCTGAGCGGGATGAATCTTCCCGAAAATATCGAAGAAAACGTCATTACGCCCGCCCTGCGGGCCATGCTCGCGGCATACGGCCGTCCGGTGCGGATCGAGGTCACGATGCTCGAAAAGATCGCTCCCGGCAGCGGCATCGGGTCGAGTGCGGCCTCGTCGGCCGCCGCCGTCTACGGGCTCAACGAACTGCTCGACCGCCCTTTCTCGGGCAAGGAGCTCGTGGAGTTCGCCATGATGGGCGAGGCGCTGATCGGCGGCACGCCCCATGCCGACAACGTAGGGCCTGCGGTGCTGGGCGGCGTGGTACTGATCCGCGGTTACGAGCCGTTCGACATCGTGCGGCTGCCCGTGCCCGACAACTTCTTCTACGCCGTGGCGCATCCCGCCATCGTCGTCAGCACGAAGGATGCCCGCGAGGTCCTGCCGCGCGAGATCCCCTTGTCGAAGGCCGTCGAGCAGTGGGGCAACGTCGGGGGGCTGGTGGCCGGATTCGCGTTGCGCGACGTGGCGCTGATCGGCCGTTCGATGCACGACGCCGTCGTGGAGCCCTATCGCAAGGGATTCATTCCCGGATACGACGAGCTGAAAGAACTGGTGCTGGCCGAAGGCGCGCTGGCGATGAATATCGCCGGATCGGGTCCGTCGGTCTTTGCGCTGGCCTCCGATTACGGGGTGGCGCAGCGCATCGCGGCGCAGATGGAACGTCATTTCCAGCTGCGGCAGATCGGCTGTCACACTTATGCGGGCCGCGTGTCGAACGCCGGGGCGCGGGTCGTAGAGCAATAAAACCATAGAACGATGAAATTTTACAGTACGAGAGATACGAAACGGGCCTGCGGCTGTTCGCTCCGCGAGGCCGCGATGATGGGGCTGGCTCCCGACGGCGGGTTGTTCGTCCCCGAACGCATTCCGCAAGCCGACATGGCCGAGGTCGAACGGCTGGCCGGGGAGTCCTACGCCGCGATGGCGGGCTATCTGGCCGGGTTGTTCTTCGGCGACGATTTCGACCCGCAGCTCCTGCGGCGGGAGCTGGAGTCGCTGTACGATTTCCCCGTGCCCCTGCGGGCGGTGGGGTGCGGACGCTACACGCTGGAGTTGTTCCACGGTCCTACCTGCGCCTTCAAGGATTTCGGCGCCGGGTTCATGGGGCGTGCGATCGGCCTGCTGGGGGCCGCCGGCGAGCGGCTGGTGATCCTCACGGCCACTTCGGGCGACACGGGCAGCGCCGTGGCGCACGGGTTCTACGGCGTGCCGGGCGTCGATGTCGTGGTGCTCTATCCCGAGGGGAAGATCAGCCGCCTGCAAGAGTGTCAGATGACCGCCCTCGGGGGTAACATCCATCCGCTGCGGGTCGCCGGGACGTTCGACGACTGTCAGCGGCTGGTGAAGGAGCTCTTCGCCGATGCGGAGTTCCGCAAGCGGCGGCGCGTGACCTCGGCCAATTCGATCAACCTCCTGCGGTGGATTCCCCAGGCATTTTATTACTTTTACGGCTATTGCCGGTGGCGGCAGGCTGCGGGCGGCGACCGTCCGGTCATCGTCGTGCCGAGCGGCAACTACGGCAATCTGGCCGCGGGGATGCTGGCGCAGCGCATGGGACTGCCCGTCGGGGGCTTCGTGGCGGCCTCGAACATCAACGACGTGGTTCCCGAATTCCTCCGCACGGGCGTCTACCGTCCGCGGCCGTCGGTGCGGACTCCGGCCAATGCGATGGATGTCGGCGCCCCGAGCAATTTCGAACGCATGCTGTGGCTTTGCGGAGGCGATCCCGAGGCCCTGCGCGGCGAGCTGGAGGGATTCCGCTGCGACGACGCCTGCATCCGCCGCACGATCGACGAGCTGTACGAGCGTCACGGCTATTTCTCCGATCCCCACAGTGCCGTCGGATATGCGGCTTCGATGGCCGTCGGTAAACCGGGATTTTACCTTTCGACGGCCCATCCCGCCAAGTTCGGGGAGGTCATCGCCTCGGTGACCGGGGCCCGGGTGCCGCTTCCCGAACGGCTCGAGGAGCTGACACGCAGGCCGCAGCGTTCGGAACCCCTTGCCGTCGATCTCGCGGCCCTCGAAGCGTACGTCGAAAAGGTCTGAATCCGCCCGACTAAGAGCCGGGTTTGAGAAAAGGTCAAAGTGCAGAACAGGTTTCGACACGGGAACCCTGCCACCGACCCTATAACCCGTTTTTTAGCGGGCAGCGGGCTGAAAACAAATGGCAGGCTTAATATTTGTTTCTTTTCGTTGTGTTTTATTTTGCTTTTGTTTATATTTGTTGCGTGAAAGCAAAATAAACTACCGATGAATCTCAAACGTCTGCTCTCTTTTCTGATCGTTCCGTTGTTGCTGACGGCCTGTCCCTCGGGCCGTAACCGTGCGGATGCTCCCGATTTAGGCAAACTGCCCCGCACGATCCTGTCGGGCGAACAGGGTCCGTTCCACGTGCAGGGCATCGCCGTCGATCTCGAACGCGGTTACATCTACTTCTCCTTTACGACCAAACTGTTGAAAATGGACCTCGCGGGGAACCTGATCGGCAGCGTCGATGGCTTGACCGGGCATTTGGGCTGCCTGACGATGAATCCCGCCGACGGGCGTGTCTACGGTTCGCTCGAATACAAGGACGACGCCATCGGCAAGGGCATCCGCAAGACCCTCGACGGGGAGTCGGAGGGCGCGGACCAGACGGGATTTTACATCGCCGTATTCGACGTGGACCGCATCGTGCGTCCCGATATGGATGCGGAGCGGGACCGCGTGATGACGGCCGTTTATGTCAAGGAGGCCGTTGACGACTATTTCGCGGAGACCGTGAACGGCGGGCGGACGGTGGCCCACCGTTTCGGATGTTCGGGCATCGACGGCGTGACCTTTGCGCCCCGCTTCGGCAGCGGGGAGGAGGGCGATTGGCTCTATGTGGCCTACGGCATCTACGGCGACACGCTGCGCACGGACAACGACTATCAGGTGCTGCTGGCCTACGATACGAAGGAGTGGAAACGCTATGAACAGCCCCTCTCGCAGTCGAACCTGCACAAGAGCGGCCCTGCGGCCCCCGACCGCAAATATTTCGTCCGCACGGGCAACACCTCCTACGGCATTCAGAATCTGGCTTACGATCCGGCTTCGGGCAACCTCTATGCGGCGGTCTACAAAGGCAAGAAACCGCACTATCCGAACTGGTCGCTCTTCGTGATCGACGGCAGCAAGCCCGCCCGTCGGGAATCCTTGCAGGGTTTCGACACCCCGACCGAGGGCGAGGTGCTCTCGTTGGTGTCGGCGGGAGCGTCGGCGGAGGACATCGGCGGATGGAATTTCAAATGGGGTGCGACGGGGTTGTGCCCGTTGGGCGGCGGTTATTTCTACATTTCGGAAAACGCCCGTTCGAAAGAGACCCGCCAGCAGAGCAGCACCGTCCGTCTGTACGAATGGACGGGCGATGCCGCGACTCCGTTCCGGGCGGTGGAGTAGCATCTCCCTCCCCTCCGGATCGGGATGCGGACGTTGCCGTTGTTCCCGGCTGCGGCTCCGATGGGCATCCTTCCAAAACACGACAGGTTGATTGGGTAAATATTGGACGACACGCTTTCCGGTGCATTAATTGCGTCGGAAAGCGTGTCGTCATAGAGGACAGTTCGCTGCCACTCCTTTTATTCCGCCTTTTTCAGGAACGGATAGCAGGTGAAATTCTCATCGGCGATCCGGTAATAGGGCACATATTCGATGCCTGCTTCGGAACACTCTACTTTGAACCGCAGCGGGTCATTGTTTTCCGGTTTCAGCTTCGACGGCAATTCCGATGGGGCAACCGGGATGTCGAGGAATCCCTTCTCTTCGGACGGACTCATGGCCGCCATCAGCAGCGGGCCGTACTCCAATGCATAGGCTTCAGCGCCTTTGAAGCCTTCGGCCGTGCCGTTGTATTTGGTCAGGCGGAAGCCTATGGGCAGCGTGAATGCGATTACATCGCCCTTTTTCCAGGTCCGTTTCAGTGCGAGATAGCTGCCCGGTCGGCCGGTTCCGACCCGCTTCCCGTTGACGGTCACCTCCATAGGCGCATCGGCCCATTGCGGAACGCGGAGACGTATGTTGCTGTATGCTTTGCCGTTTCCGGGCGATACGGTAAGTTTTACTTCGGGATTCTCGGGAAACGCGGTCTGCATACGAACAGACATTTCATTGCCGTCCGACTGTGTCCATTCGATCGTGGATTCGTTGAAGAGATTGACGTAGATGCCGTCGTCGGCTATCGAATAGATGAATTCGGGCAGAGCTCCGAACCATCGCGTACCCTGGCCTTCGCAACAGGTATTGTGGTTTTCGCCCCGGTTTTTGTGGCCGACGAGCATGGCGTGGTAGATGATGCTGCCGTCCTGGGTCTGGTTGGCGATTCCGACGTTGTAGATTGATTTTTCGATTTCGTTCGCATATTTCTCTTCGTCGGGGAAAACGGCATGAAGCTGCTGGTTGAGGAACGACCAGAACGAGTTGCCGCAGAGTTCCCCCGTTCCCAGCCGCAACAGATAGGATTTGGGCGGGTATTCGAGTTTTTCGCAGATGCTGATGCTGCCGCCCGTGTGCTGGAAATAATCGTGATAGATGTCCCAGCCGCCCAATACGGCTTCCAGGTAGCGTTCCTCACCGGTGGCCATATACATATCCATATAGGCGTTCAGGGTGACGATCAGGTAGCAATGGGGACGGTCGTAGGGGATTTTCCAGATGGCGTCCACGTCTCTGTCGGCCAGCTGGTCCATCCAGAAATTCTCCTGGTAGTAACGCTGGGCGACCTGAATGTCGAGAGGTTTGCCTACCGGAGTGTGGTAGAGCCGGGTGCTGGGGATGATGCCCTGGCGGCCGAACGCACCGCGGCGCACCAGTTCGGGCAGGTAGGGACAGGTGTTGAACCAGTCGTAAAACTTCCGCAGCATGGGGTAGGCTTTGGTGTTTCCGGCGATGGCGGCTTCGAGCAGGCCTTGTGATACCCACGAACGGCAATAGCCGCCGTATTCGAAGACCAGAATCTCGTTTTCGGGATACCCGACCAAGTAACCGTTCGGTTCGGCGCATTCTTCGATGCCGTCTACGATTTGGTTCATCCGTTTTCGCAGTTCGGGATCGTCTTTCCAGCGAAGCTGGTTGCCCGTACCCATCAGGAATCGCCCTGCGACGGACCCCGGCAGGTATTTGAGCCATTCGATGTCGATGTCGCGGTCCTTCTTTTCGGAGACGGGTTTGCCGGCGCGGATGCGGAAGTCGCGCAGCATGTCGTTGACGGTGAACGAGGTGAGGAGGTAGTGGGCGTTGCGGTCCATGACCTCGCCGAACAGTCCGCCGACTCTGACCCCTTTGTGCGGGACGCGGAGTTCCGCTTTGACGGGACGCCACGAATCGGGTGAAGTGACATTCTCCGGGCAATCCAATACGGCGAGTTCGCCCATCGGACGGGGAGCCCGCAATAACTGATGTTTACCCAGATACCCCCGGCCGGAATCGCTGAGCGTGCGTCCTTCGGCGATGTCCTTACCGCCCGATATTACCTCGAAACGCCATAGGTCGAACGAGTATTTTTTCTGGAATTCGGGCAGTTTGGTGACCGTCAGCCGCACATAACGGCCCGAAACCGGTTCGGACGGGGCGTAGGAATCCACCTTGTCCACGATCGTGACTTCATAATCCTTTGCTGTTTGATCGGAGATCAGGCGGGGGTTGACGAAGGCTTCGTTGTCGGCGGCTTCGAGTTTGAAGCGCACCGGAAACCGGGGACGCCATACGGCGAGCCACCAGTCCCAGATAACCGGATAGAGTTTTACCTGATCTATGGGATAAGAACGTCCTAAATCGACCTGCATCCAACAGGTGTCGGTCGGGGAGTCGGCTGGCACGGAGCTGTAAACCGAGTAGTTGGCCAGCTTGGCTATTCGTTCCACGCCCATCGGGCCTCCTTTCAGGTCGGGCCCCTCCTGTGCCGGAGCGGTCGTACAGACAGCTCCGGCCAGCAGTGCGGCGCAGATCAACAGCATTGTTTTCTTCATCGTTCCGGATTATTTTCCTCTTCTTTGATTCAGTTTTTGCAATCCGACGGCTTCACCCAGGGCATTAAGCATACCGTATCCGAAGCGGTTGTCGGGAAGCAGGTAGTGTCCTTCGCTCCATTCGTTGAAGCATGCGATGGTTACGAAGCGCGGCACGTCGGGATGCCGGTTCAGATAAGCGAACGACGCTTGTACGAACGCTTTGAAAGCTGCGGGACTTTCGTTGACGAATATCGTGCATCCGGGCCATTTCGTGCGGTCGGGTGTCGCGGGACGGTTGGCGGGTGCGATGTAGCGGGGCGTGGAGTCCCATCCGGCTCCGACTGCCGGGACGTAGGGAACCTGATGCGTCTCGTAACCTTCATCCCAGACTTTGAACGCCACATCGGCCGCCGCAACGCCGTAGTCGGGCAATTCGATCTCTTTGGATTGATAGCGGCCTGCGATCCAGTCCAGCGGATTGTATGATCCGGAGGTGTCGTATCCGGCCTCTTTGTTGTGTCCGGAGGTGAATCCCGTGATGTGGAAATGGATGCCCGCGTGTCCCAGTTTTACGGCCAGCCCGCGCAACTCGGTGAAGAGTTTCTGAACCCCTTCCAGTCCGAGTTTCTGTTCCAGACGGCGGGCATCCCAGATGCAGATGACGGGTTTGCCGTCGATTTTCCAGTAGTTCGGTTGGTTGAAATAACGGGTGACGATGTAGGAAAGGCTTCGGAAAGCCTCCTCATAGGAAAAGTCCGGGGCATCGAAACTGGGCGGATAGGCGTTGCTTCCGTCAGTCTGCTTCGTCGGGTAAAGGATATACCACGGATGATTGGTCCACATGCAGGCGAATTTCACGTCGTTGGTGTTCTTCGCTTCGAGGAATCCTTCTTCGAGCGCCTCGTGGAGGCAGGGCTTGCCGTCGTACCAATACCAGTCCCAGATCAGTACGTCGATGCCGCTGTTTTTGCAGAGTTTGTTGTAGACCTCCCAGGTCGAAGGCAGGCTTTCATCCAGTTCTCCCAGCAACGGTGTCCGGGGCTGTTGATGGCCTTCGAACCAGGGACGTGCACTTCGGATGAGGTTGTATTCGGTCCATCCGGGGGAATAGAGCTTGTTGTGGAGGGCCGAGGCGTGATAGTTCGGGAATACATAGGCGGCCACTTCGAGTCCTTCGGGCTTTCGGAGCAATGACGGGTCTCCGACCAGCGTCTGCAAGTCGTCGGGAAGACGGTAGACCGGGGACTGTTTCTGATCTTTCTTTGCTTCGGCTCCGGTGATGCCGATGAACAGTGTCAGAAACATCACGTAACTGAATTTGAACAGTGCTTTTTTCATGTGTGTGCGCATTTATTTTTCAGATTTGGTTTTAGCTTCGACTTTGGTCGGTTGGGGACCCATATAGGAATACTTCATACCGCCGAAGTCGATCACGATTTTCTGAATCATCATGCCCGGATGGGCGGCGAAGATGCGGACGGTGTGTTTGCCCGGTTCGGAGATCATATGCGAGGTTTTGTTGATGCGGCAGTTGCGCATGATGCTCTGTATCCAAAGCGTGCTGTAATAGGGCGCTCCGGCTTCGGGCAGGTAGACGGGGCTTCTGTCAACCATCACGCCGTAGCGCGTACCGTGTTCATCGTCGAGCGGGAAGAGCGGCACCATGTAGGTATAGACATCGATGGGACCCGTGGTGAAAGAGTAGAAATCGTATTCGATCATCGGATAGCGGTCCAGCGGAGCCGGCGCCACGTAATTCGAGGTCAGTTCCAGACCGGGGTAGAAGTCGGCCTTGGCGAAGGGATCGCCCAACTGTACGACGGTGTCTTCGAATCCGTAACGTGCAATCTTGTCGAATGTGATGCCGTGGCGTTCGAATTTGCGGTGGAAACCCGCGGCGTCGATCGACACTACGCCGTTATCCTCCACGTAGAGGCCGGCCAGGCTGTCGCGGACGATCTCTGCGGGATTGAACGCCGAGACGTATACGGTTTTCTCCGCTCCGGCGCCCTTGAATGCGATCCGGGCGCTGAGATTGCGGCCTTTGGGCGCCTTGTCCCAGTCTACCGAGACGTTCACCCGCTGTTCGTAGGGGGTGCTGCCGGCCGTCTTGTCGAGTTTGATCCACGGTTCGGACGGCTGCGCACTCCATTCCAGCTCACCGTTTCCCGTGTTGAACACGTCAACGTAATAGGATTTGTCGGTGAAGGGGTTGAAGGTGGGCAGCGTGTGGAAGTTGCCCATTCCGGTGTGGAGCGTTTCGCTCTCGGCGTGAACGCCCAGTCCCGGTACGGCTGCGGGTTCGACCTTTTTCGTCGGCGGGACGTAGATGTCTCTCCAGCCGCCCTGTGCCAGTGTCATCATGTAACGCCATTTGCCGTCTTTGAGCTCGTTGTAATCCTTCGTGATTTTCCGCAACTCGTCGATGGCGGCATTCACGCGTTCCCGGACCTGATTGGCCGACACGCGCCCCTGTGCCGCGTACCAGCGGTTGCGCTGGGCTTCGAGGAACGCGATATTGAGCAGTGCGGCGCCTTTGACCGGATAGTAGACCAATTGGAAGAAACCCGGTTTGGAGTCTTCGTCCAGTTGTGCATAGATCGCATCGGCCTCTGCTGAGATGGCTGCGTAACGGGCCGTGCGCCGTTCGGCTTCGTGGTAGTTGTCCTCGGCGAAATGCTGTTCCAGATGGTGTTGCATGTGCTCGGGCTTGCGGGCGAAGGCCAGACTGAAATATTCGTCGAAAATGTGCTGGAGCGCGTCGCGGTGCTGTTCGCCGAAATATTTCGACAGCGTGTTCGCGTAGTAGAACCCGACGTTTTCCACCGTGAAGGCGTCGATGTCCCACGCCATGTCGAGGAAGAGCGAAAGGGCGTTTTCGGCGGGTTTGATGTCGCCCACGTTGGCGAGCCAGATGCGGTCGGCGGTGGTGTCGTAAGCCCTTTTCAGTTCGGTGTACATCTGCACCGGAGGATTGGTGTTGATCCACAGGAAATTCATCGGGGGACCCCAGTACGAGAGGTGGTAGTAGACGCCCGAACGTCCGCTGCGTTTCTGCTCTTCGGCATTGCTCAGCCGCTTCATGTAACCGAAATCGTCGTCGCCCCAGACGATAGTCACGTCGTCGGGGAGTTTCATGCCGTGTTCGTAGGTGTGCAGCACCTCCTTGTATGGGGTGAAAGCCTGCGGGATCTGATCGGCGGGTTTGCCGAGCACGTCGCTCAGGATCTGCCGCTGGTCGTCGAACACCTTTTCGAGCACTCGGGCCTGCTCTTCGAGGGTCAGATTGCCGGCCATTACGGCGTCGTGGATGCCGCGCATCGCCAGCGTGTAGACATTCTCATAGGCGCCGTTCTCTTCGACCCGTTTGCGCAGCACCTTGTTGATGCCCTCCTTGTTGGTGACGTAGTTCCATTCGCCCATCGTCTTGCGGTCCCATTCGCTGGCGTTATTGAACAGCAGGGGCTCGCAATGCACCGATCCCATGACGATCGCCAGACTGTCGGCGACCAGTTTGTTGTCGGGATAGTAGTTGAACGCCTTGGTGCAGGAGTGCATGGCCGGACAAAGGTAGTTGCCCTTCATACGCAGGAGCAGTTCGCAGATTTTCGAGTAGGTTTTGGGGCCGATGTCGCCCACTTCGGGCTCGAAGGTTTTGGCGGCCCAGGGCTTGAGTCCGAAATCCTCGTCGTTGATGAACAGACCGCGGTATTTGACCGACGGCTCTTTCGAACGGTAGGATTTTACGTCCAGCGTAAGGCGGTCCTTTTTTGCGACGGGAACGTCGGCCCACCAGTACCACGGGCTTACGCCGATAGCCTCCGATACGGAGAATACGCCGTAGGCGGTGCCCCGGCGGTCTGACCCGGCGATGACCAATGCTTTGCGGATGCCGGCAGCGGGGCGCTCCACGACCTCGACGGCGTATTGCTCCCAGCCGCCCCTGATCTTGTCCACGTTCAGCCGACCTTCGGACACCAGTTTGTCGATCAGGCTGTTATGTCCCAGCGTGCCGATCACTACGATCGTCGCTTCGTTGGCTGCGGGCAGCGTTCGGACGGTGGCGTTGCGGCCTGTCACCAGGCCGATGTCCTGCGAAAGAAACCCGGCGGCACGTTTCACTACTTCGAAGTCCCGGCTGTCGTAATAGAGGGTCGCCCCGGAGCTCTTGCCGGCCAGCAGAAACTGACTGCCGGCGGGTTTCCCCGTCGCCAGGGAAATTTGCGCAATCGCTCCGGCAACTCCGCATAAAGAGAGCAGCGCTGTCAGGACCATCGTTCTAACACACATTCTTGTCATGTAGTTTTCAGGTTTTATGGTTAAAAAAGAGGAGTCGGTTGCGGGGTGTCCGAAGGGTGCCCGTCGCGCACCGTCGGCCATCCGTCGATCCACTCGATCTTGTCGAGCAGCAGTTTGCGGCCCCGCGGGTCGCGGGAATCCACGGCGTGATAGAGCAGCCAGTCGTCGCCCGCCTTGTCGGTGATGATGTCGGAGTTGTGTCCGGGCCCTGCGAAACGGTCGCTGCGCCGGATGACCACCTCGTAGCCGTTGTCGAGCATCCTTTTTCCGGATTTGTCGGTGTAGGGACCCATCAGGTTGCGGGAGCGTCCGACGACGGTGGTGTAGGTGCTGTTGAGACCTTCGCAGCAGGACCCGATCGAGGCGAAAAGGTAATAGTAGCCGTTCCGTTTGTGGATGTAGGTCGCTTCGAAAGCCCTTCCGGCGATTTGCTTCGGCTCGCAGCCCGCCTTCACGGCCAGTCCGTCTTCGGTGAGCTCCACGGCATAAATGCCCCAGAAGCTGCCCCAGAAGAGATAGTTGCGGCCTTTCTCACGGACGAACTCCGGGTCGATGGAGTTGAATACGCCGATCGTGTTGCTGCGGAACAGAGGCCCGTGGTCTTTGAAAGGACCCTGCGGGCTGTCTGCCGTCGCCACGCCGATACCGCATGTTTCGCTTCCGCCCCAGTAGGACATCGAGTAGTAGAGCAGGTATTGTTTTTTCAGCCGGTTGATATCGGGGGCCCAGAGTCCGCCTTTGGGTTCGAATGTGGGGCGTGTTTCCTTGCTGAAAGCTGTGCCGACGCGCTCCCAGTTCACCAGGTCGGAGGAACGGACGATAGGGATGCTGTAACCGTGGCCTTCCGTGGCGTAGAGATAGAAGCTGCCGTCGTCGGCACAGATCACCGTCGGGTCGGGCATGTCGAAATCCATGACCGGATTGGTGTAGGTGTTCTGGGCCCGGATGCCGGACGCAGGGAAAAGAATGCCGCAGAGAACCAGTGTTTTGAGGAGTTTCTTCATCGGGTTTTATTTGTTTTGTTGTTTATCGGATGACTTCGGTTGGGGGAGGTCCGGCGTAGGAGCGTTTCATGCCGCCGAAGTCGAGGACGATCTTCTGGACTACGACGCCCGGATCTCCGCAGATGATCTTGACGGTGTGCCTGCCGGGGCGGTCGATGTGCAGCGTGGTTTTCTTCACGGCGCAGTTTTTCAGTACGTTTTCATACCAAGCCTGTGCATATTCGAACGAGGAGGTTGTGGGGTTCATCACCGGGCCTTCGTCGATCGCCACGCCGTATTTGGTCTCCGTCGATGAGGTTTCATGGGCGAACGGACGGTCGGCACTCAGCGGAAAGGTGGGCAGCATGTAGGTGTATACGTCTACCGATCCGCTGCTGAAACTGTAAAAATCGTATTCCAGACGAGGCGTATTGCGGCCTCCGGTACGCTGCACGCTGCTCAGGGGATGTCCCATCATGACGGCTTCCTTTTCGTATCCGAGGTTTTCGATGAGCGTCATTTTCACCTGCTCGTTCTCAAATTTGCGATGGAAGCCGGCGGCCGGGATCGAGACACATCCATTGTCCTCCACATACAGGCCCTTGATCGTTGCCGGTGCGGGAGTGGCGGGGTTGAAGACCGAGACGAGTACGGTCTCCCGTCCGAGCGAAATAGCGTCGAGCGGTACACCGTGCCGTCCGTGTCAGCCAACTCCCGGCTGAACTTCGAACGCATTTGAATCCGCGACGTGTAAACTTTCATATCGAGCGTTCCCAGCATCCTTTCGTAGAGGTCATAGATGTTGGTCTTTTCGCGGCGGTCCTCCATGTTCCAGAACAGAAATACCTCTTGAATGTTCGTGGCCGGGTTTCCGACGAATTTATCGTAAACCGTCTGTGCGAAGTTCAGCGTACTTTGCATCACAAGACGGTCGGCCCGCATAGGGATAAAGAGATAGTTCAGCAACGAAATCGTATAGATTACGCCCTTTGTGCCCATAGTGCCCGGCAGATCATAAAGCACCACGTCATAGGGTTCCGATTCGCTGGTGAGGAATACCTGCACGTCGTTCTCTGCGTTTTCCGGCGTTGAGCGGATCACCGGGTAGGCTTTCTTTTGGAGCCGTTCGAATTGTCGCTGGAGCATGAGCTTGTAGGCATCGTTTTTCATAACAGCCTTTTTTTCGCGCTCCCGCAATTCGACGATACTGTTTTGTGGAAAGTCGCAATCCACGACCAGCACATTCAGGCCCCGAACGTAACGCAGCCAAGAAGCGGCCAGAATCGTAAGGGTCGATTTTCCAATGCCGCCTTTTTGGTTGGCGAATGAAATAGAAATAGGTTTCTTGTCCATAATTTTATTTTGGTTAAATTCTGTTTGTTTCACGTTTTAGCCGTTTCTGAATCTTCCCGCCCCGGCATCTTTTCGGCTCTTGCGTCTTGCCTGACCCTGCGTCTTACAAAACCCGGCATCTTTCCGGCTCTTACGTCTTGCCCGACCCTGCGTCTTACAAAACCCGGCATCTTTCCGGCTCTTGCATCTTGCCCGCCCCTGCGTCTCACAGAACCCGGCATCTTTCCGGCTCTTGCATCCTGCCCGACCCTGCGTCTCACAGAACCCGGCATCTTTCCGGCTCTTGCGTCTTGCTCGACCCTATGCCTTGCAATATTTTAATGCTATTACTGCCAGAACCCGGCACAAATAAAAGGGTGAAATCCTCGAAAAGATACCCTTTACGCCCTCGTTCTACCTCGTTCGCCCTAATTGGCCCGTACCACGAGCCGAAAAAGTCCTTACCTTTGCAGCGGGAGGATTACCAATTCGGTATACAGGTTTTAGGATGGAAAGTCGTTGCCCGCGGCAACTCCTTTTTGTCCCGTGGGGACGGATTTTATTTGCGTAGAGCAAATAGCAAGATGTACTTTTGTCCGACAAACTGCGGTTTGTCCGACGAAAAGTTAAAACCGGAAGTCCGAGTAGGTTATGCTCCCAAGTCGCATAAACCTTAAATTTTTTTAAACATGGCAAAGCCCAAGAAAGAAACCCTATTGGCGGGAGGGAAGATTTACCGCCACACGTTCCGTTTGGACGAACAACAGCAGATGCAATTCGAAAACATGATGCTTAAAGCCGGGGAACCGAACAAATCGAAATTCATCGTCGGTCGTATTTTCGGCTGAACCTTTCACGTTGTCAAAATTGACAAAACCGCGCAGGATTACTATGCCCGCCTAACCTCCGTTCTTGCGCAAATCCGGGCCGTCGGGGTCAATTACAATCAGACCGTCAAAGCTATCCACACCAATTTCAACGACCGCCGGGCCGTGGCTTTATTGTCACGGCTGGAAAAGTCTACACGCGAACTAACCGCTCTTGAACAGCAGGTTATCGACCTTACCCGTGAATTGAAATCCAAATGGTCGCACGAATAACCTCCGGCAGCAACTTATCAGGCGTTTTAAAATACAACGCCGACAAGGTGAACTGCGGGGAAGCCGATCTGCTGCTATGCAATCGGGTAATAGATATGGAGCGCCCCGACCGTTTCAACCTCACGGATGCAATGCAAAGTTTCGCGCCCTATCTGGCCGTAAATCGCCGCACAAAAAATCCCGTATTCCACGTATCGCTGAATCCAGCCATCACCGACTGTCTGACCGATGCCCAACTTACGGAGATTGCCCGCGAGTACATGGAGCGCATGGGCTTCGGCGACCAGCCCTACTATGTATTCAAACACCGCGACATCGACCGCGAGCATATACATATCGTATCGGTGCGGATTGATGAATATGGTCGTAAACTCGACCATAATTTCGAACGCCGCCGTTCCGTGGATGCGTTGCAATCCATCGAACGCAGATACGGCTTGCGGCCCGCCGTCAAAGGCGATGAGCAGCGGGAGTTCGACACGGCCCGCCGGGTCGAGTACGGACGCGACAACCTCAAACAGCAGATGAAGTCCACCGTGTGGCTTCTGGCCGAGCAATATAGGTTCGGCTCGATCACCGAGTTCCGAACCCTGCTGAACCTCTATAATGTCGATCTGGAGGAACGCAAGGGCGAAGCCGACGGCAAGCGGTGGAACGGCATCGTCTACACCGCGACCGACGAACAGGGCAAGTGGGTCGGCACACCGATCAAATCCTCGGCCCTGACCCCCAAAGGCGGCTACAAGTTCCTGCAAAAGCAGATCGCCAGAAACGACGCCGACATCAAATCCGAGCAAATTAAGGGTCCCATTCGTGGAACCGTGGCCCGCGCCATGCACCGCGCCCGGACGCAAGACGAGTTCGTGCGCCTGCTGAAAGCCGACGGCATCGACGCCGTTTTCCGGCAAAACGCCGCAGGCCGTATCACGGGCGCGACGTTCGTAGACCACCGGACGAAAACCGTGCTGAACGGCTCCCGGCTCGGTAAGAGTTATTCGGCGAATGTATTTCAGGAGTTGTTCAATAATCCCCGTGCGGACCGGGCATCGCTGCTGCCGAAACTCTCGGCCCCGGCTCCAGCTCCGGCAACGCTTCGCCAGCAGACGCCGCAGAAACCCGAAGCGCAACGGCCCGAAACAACCGCACGGCCGCATGCCGTGCCGCCCGCAGCTCCGGCGGCGGAACAGCCGCCGAAGCCCGCCCCGACACCTCCGCGGCAGACGGAGAAGATCCGCACGGAACCGCGCGGATTATCCCCGCAGCCGCACCCGGCGCAGCCTGCACCCCACGGCATCGGCGAAAGCCTGTTCCTTGCCGCGGGCGACCTGCTGGGACAGATCACCGAGGACGGTCCCATGTCGCAGGAGGAGTTCGAAGCCATGCGCCGCAACCTTTCGCGCAAGCGAAAGCCACGGCGTAAAAGGACTATATCACGCTAAATGAACAGGCCGGAACATTTATTCCGGCCTGTTGCTAA
>ERZ773242.40-NODE-40-length-124834-cov-13.347895_pt1 | contig 124834 bp, 121 predicted proteins | sample MGYA00511077_ERZ773242 | MGnify/ENA primary metagenome ERZ773242 (study PRJEB29015, sample SAMEA2737754) | human gut metagenome | biome: human gut; feature: human-associated habitat; material: faeces | place: China | collected 2012 ... | reverse complement strand
GGCTCAACGAGCCGGCGCACTTTTTGTGCGGTGATGCCGAACGATGGTCGGGAGGGGGCAACTTCGTATTTGCTTTCAAATTACCCCATGCTATAATAGACAAACTATGACCAATTTTGCATATTTATGACAAGTGTAAACGCCGCAAAGGAGACAAGCGCATGAAGCAAGCAGAGCATCCGCCCGTGACCGCAGGGGCGAACAGTGCGGCAGAATACAGCCTTGCAATCATCGACCAGCTTGCACGCATCGACCGCTCCCGCAGCAAGGAGGAGATGGACGAGCTGGTTTGCCGCCTGCTGAGCCTGATCGGCGAGGCCATGCTGTCCGACCGCGTGTTCCTCTTCGAGCGGCTGGAGGGGACGGCGGAGGCCTATTGCAACACCTTTGAGTGGTGCGCGAACGGCGTCGCGCCGCAGATCGACAACCTGACGGAGATCGTTCCCGCGGATATGCCGTACTGGCTGGAGGTCTTCGGCCGCGGCGAGACGATCATCATTCCCAATATTGAAGGCGTGAAAACGCAGATGCCGAGCGAGTACGAGATCCTGAAGACGCAGAGCATCCACTCCGAGATCGCGGTGCCGGTCTTCTATCGCGGCAATCTGAGCGGCTTTTTCGGCCTTGACAATCCGCAGCGGGCGATGACGGCCGGCAGCTCCGATTGCTTGCCTTTGTCGGCGGGCACCTCGGCAGCGCGCGGGAGAACCTGCGCATGCTGACGCTGCTGGAAGAAAAGCAGAAGTCGCTCGAGCAGAATTTGCAGGCCGTGAAGCTTGAGCAGCAGATGCTCAAGGTGCTCTGCAAGGACAGCACGTCCGTTTATCGTGTGGACCTGATGAACGACCGGGCCGAGATCGTCAAGATCGAGGAGCACTCCAACTCCGCGGGCGACCTGCTCCCGCATGGGCAAGAGCTGTTTTCCTATGCCGAGGCGGTCGAGCATTACTATCACAAGTGCGTCCTTAAGGAGAGCGCACCGGACTTCCTGCAATTTTTGGACGCAGAAAATCTGATGCGCGAGCTCAGGACCAAGGACCGCGTCAGCCGCCGCTACCAGAGTGTGCCGAACGCCATCGGGAACATCTATTTCGAGGCGCGCGCCAATAGGGTGCAGCAGACGGAAACGAGCTTTCAAATCCTGCTGGACTTCCGCAGCGTGGATGAGATCGTGAGGGAGGAGCGCGAGCACCAGCACGCGCTGGAAACGGCGCTCACGGAGAGCCGGATGAGCTACGAGGTCATCTCGGCCATCAGCAAGATCTATTATACGATCTACCGTATCGATCTGCGCACGGGTTATTATGAAGAGGCTGCAAGCGAGCGGCAGATGCACCGTCTGACCGGACACAGCGGCAGAGCGAGCGTCCACATGAGTGAAATGAGCAAGCAGAGCATCGTTGCCGGAGTATCTGCCCTATGTCGAGCCGTTTTTCGACCTTTCGACGCTTGCGGAGAGACTGCGGCGCGCCGCGCGAACGAGGCAAAGTCCGAGTTCCTTTCGCGCATGTCGCACGATATCCGCACGCCGATGAATGTCATCATGGGCTTTACGAACATCGCCCTACAGCACGCAGACGATTCGGATAAGATGAAAGAGTGCCTGGAAAAGATCCGTGTCAGCGGCAGCAACTTGCAGGAGCTCATCGACGATGTGCCGGACATCTCGCGCATTGAGAGAGGGGAGTTCAAAATCGTCTCGCAGCCGGTGAAGCTGCCGGAGCTGTTTGACTTCTACTGCCAGGCCATCGCGGGCATGGCGGAGGCGAAAAACATCCGCTTTTCGGGCAAGCTGCACGACATTTCCCACAATGTGCTGCTCTCCGACCAGATCCGCCTCGGGCAGATCTATATGAATCTGCTCTCAAACGCCGTCAAGTATACGCCGGAAAACGGCGATGTGAAGTTCGAGGTCTATGAGGAAAAGCTTGCCGAGAGCGGCAAGGTCCGCCTTGTCTCGGTCGTGAGCGACACGGGCATCGGCATGACGCCGGAGTTCATGGAGCAGATGTATTCGGCCTTTTCCCGCGCGGTCGACACGGGCGTCAACAAGGTGCGCGGCAGCGGCCTCGGCCTTGCCATTGTGAAAAAGATCGTCGACCTGATGGGCGGTGCGATCGGGGCTGAGAGCAAGGTCGGCAAGGGCACGACATTCCGCGTGACGCTCGACCTGCCCGCCGCGGCGGACGACGCCGAGACCGAAGAGCACACCGAGACGGCCATCACGCTGCCGGAAAAGCCGCTCACCGTGCTCGTGGCCGAGGACAACGACCTAAACTACGAGATCACCGCCGAGCAACTGCGCGGCTACAGGGTGCACTGTGCGCGCGCTGTGAACGGGCAGGACTGCTTACAGCGGATCGAGCAGGCCGCGCCAGACGAGTTCGATGCGATCCTGATGGACATGCAGATGCCGGTGATGAACGGCCTGGAGGCGACTGCCGCCATCCGAAAGCTCGACAGCGAGACGGCGAAGCACATCCCCATCATCGCCCTCACAGCCAACGCCTACCATGAGGACATTCAAAAATGCCTCGCCGCGGGCATGAACGCCCACCTCTCCAAGCCCATCAACATCGACCGCGCGGCGCGCACGATCATCGAATGCGCCCGCACGGCGAAAGAGAACGGATAAAAGAAAAAGGCTCACGAAAGCATTGCTTTCGTGAGCCTTTTTGCGATATTTACTGCTTGTCGCCGCCAAATATCGAAATTTGACTTTCATCGCTCTGGCTGTGCATCTCGGCGATGACGGCAAGACTTTCTTCGCTCGCGCCGCCGGGTTCGACCTGCGGCATCGCGAGGAAGAAGCCCTGCAGAAGGTCGACGCCGAGCGACAGCACGGTGCGTACCTCGTCCGCGGTCTCAAGGCCCTCGGCCACGACCTTCATGCCGCGCTGGTGCGCGTAGGACACGGTGTTCGACACGATCTGGCGCTTGTTGGCGTCGGTGTCGATGCTGCGGATGATGGAAAGGTCGATCTTGATGTAGTTGGGCGAGAGCTCGAGAAGGCTGCGCTCGTTGCTGTAGCCGCTGCCGTAGTCGTCGAGCGCGAACGCACCAGAGCTGCCACGGATCGTCTGCTTGATGCGCAGCGCCTTGGGGTCGAGGCACTCTTCCTCCGTGATCTCAATGACGATGCGCGGCAGGATCGAGGCGTAGCGCGCGGAGTATTCCGAAAGCTCATCGGGCGTTAGATACTGGCTTGCAATCGAATTGACGAACAGCAGCGCGCTGGGCACGACCTTACCGGCGTTTTCAAGCGCCTGATATGCACTTGACGCACAGAAGAACGTGATGCGCTCGACCTCGTGCAGGCAGTTTTCCTCGCGCGCGAGGCGCAGCACGTCAGTCGGGGAGCGCAGCGTGGGAAGATCCACGCGCATGAGCGCTTCATAGGCGAAGACGCTGCCGTCTTTTGCGTCGATAATGGGCTGGAAGCGGTAGGTGACAAGCTCCTCGTTGATGAGACGGCGGAACTCCTCATGGCAGCGTCTTTCCTGCAGGCTGGTGCGGTAGACCTCAGGGTCGAATTCCAGCAGCTCGCCCTTGCGCGAGCGCTTGACCTGATACATGGCAAAGTCCGCGTATTTGCGCAGTGTGATGAGATTTGTGCTGCTCTCGGGATACCACGCGATACCGCCGGAGACGCTCACGCGCAGCTCACGTCCGCTGGGAAGCTGGACGACAGAATGCTCAAGGGCGGCTTTCAGCGCGCGGATGTCGGCGCGCAGCGTATCCTGATCGTTGTAGCCGTAGAAGAGTGCACTAAACTCATCGCTGCTGATGCGCGCGCAGACAGTACGCGCGGGAGCGTTCTTGGCAAAGCATTCGCCTGTGCGGCGGATGTACTCGTCGCCCCAGTCGTGGCCGAATGTGTCGTTTATTTGCTTGAGGTTGTCGAGGTCGAACATCAAAAGCGCCGCGTGGCCGAGCTTTTCGGGTGAGCAGAAGAACTCGGCGCAGATGCGGTGGAAGGCACGGCGGTTGTAGAGGTCTGTGAGCGTGTCATAGTCGCACTCGTGCTCAATGCGCAGCTTTTCAAGCGTGTTGGCGGTCGCATCCTCGGCAAGGCCGACCTGCGTGCCGTCCTCGTGCGTCGTCTCGATGCGAAGGTAGCGCTCTTTGCCGCTTGGCAGACGGATGTGGTAGAGCATCGCGCCGTCGGGCGCGGGGGAGTGGGGGCACGAGCGCTCAAAGCGCTGCAAAAGCTCGCGGAAACTCTGCGCTGTTAAGTCGTCTGCGTCAACGCCGGGCATGCCGAGAAGGTCGAAGAAATTGTCGGTGACATAGATGCTGTCGGGAGCGGAGCGCAGCTCATAGCCGCCGAGCTCCACGCTTGCCATGTCCATGATGCGCAGAAACTTGGTCGAAGTATCGAGTACCTCGCGTCCGAGCTGCGTGAACGCGGAGGAGAACCGGTCGAGCTCAATGATGCCGGTGGCGGAGAGCATGGGGATGGAGCTGCGGCTTTCACGCGCGTGCGCGACCTCGTCGGAAAGGCGCGAAATCGGGCGCGAGAGCTTGCGCGCCAGCACAAGGCTGCTGAAAAGTCCTGCAGTGAGCACGACGAGGACCGCGATGATCAAAAACCGCAGCACATAGCCTGAAAAGGCGTAAAGCACCGATACCGGCACCGAGCCGATAAGCAGCATCTGCTCATTGGAAAACGGCGCGTTGCGGTTGTAGAGCGTCAGCGGTGCCACGGCGGCGTGACAAAGGCCGAGGGGGGAGTCACTCTGGTAGCCACCGCGCTTTGACGGCTTGAGCAGCAGCGTCTGGTCATAGGATTGCTGCGGCGCATTTGCAGCGGGGGAGGCGGAGATGACGCTGACGGTAAGGTCGTCTTTTCCGATGACGGAATTCGATGCGACGCCGAGAAGATAGGTGCCCGAGCTGTCGTTCTGCAGCTCGGTGCCCGGCAGCAGGGCTTGCAGGTAGCTTTCAAGAATTTCGACGCCGAGCACGCCGTAGACCGTGCCGTCATCTAAAATAAGCGGGATGGTGTAGGCGATGGCGGAGTGATCGTCGCCGGAGAGCGTGTAGGGCGAGGACGTCCAGTGGCCGTAGTCCGCGGCGTCCAGTTCGCCGTTTCCGTGGTAGGCTGCCTGAAAGACGGGATAGAGAAAGCCACTGCTGCCGTTGGCCCCATAGTTGATCGAGGGCGTCCAGCTCGTGTCGGTCGCAATGTAGAGTGACTGTACGACCTGTGCGGGTGCGCGCACGAGCATAAGATCAGAATTGCGCTGCGAGGGGGAGGAATTCGGGTCAAGGTCGCGCAGATAAAGGCAGGGCAGCGGCTCGCCCTTTTTGCGTGTGTCGAGATCGTGCGTGTTGAGCACGACAAAAATGCCGGTGACGGGGCGATGGCGCATCGAGGAGATCAGGCTGTCGCCGATCGAGAGCAGCAGGGGGGATGCGGCGTCGCTGCCGCTGTCGAGCGTGTCGAGGCTGATCTCGCCGTCGTCGAGCATGGCCTGCGTCACGGCGTTGATCTTGCCCGCAAGCGACGAGAGGTCCTGCGCGTCGAGCATCTGGCCTTGCAGATAGTTTTGGCGGTTTTCCGTCTGTATCTGCAAGATGTCGACAGCATTCTGCTCAAGGTTCGTGTTGATGCGGCAGAGATAGAGAATGCCGACAAGCAGCGCGATCTCGATGAACAGGATCCAGAGCATGGAGCGCAGGATCGTATGGAAGATGGTGACATGCGGCACATGATCCGATGGTTTGCGAAAGAACATAAAACGGCCCCTTTTTTGTCATTGAACAGTCACTCAGCCCTGAAAGGCCTCAAGCGATGCAAGCGTATCCTGATACCAGGCTTCAAAGCATTCGTCGGAAAGGAACTGCGCCGAGGCATCTTCAAAGCTCTGCCCCTGCGCCATTGCCTCTTTGACCGCGGCGCGGTCAGCGCTTGCCTTATCGCTCATGGAATATTCAAGAATGGCGCGGGCGTTCGTGCCGCCGGAGAAGGCGCGGGGCGTGTAGAGATGGTTTTCGTTGACCGTGTCGACTGCGGCGGAGAGGACTTCGTCCATCTCATCGCTGAGGGCAAGACCGCTTATGCGGATCGCGTCGATGGAGTTGCCCTCGTGCGTGACGGGGAGGTAGCCTGAGTCGACAGAGAACGTGATGTTGTGCTCGGGTGAGGTGAACCATTTGAGGAACACGAGGCTTGCCTGAATCTCGGCATCGCTCGCCTTCGTCACGACCATGCCCGCCCCCTGCTGCACGGCGTAGTCCTCGCCGTTCGCAAACTTCGGGCTTTCAAGCGCCTTGCGCGTGATGTCGTGGCTGTCCATGTCGTCGGCGATGACCTGCGTGGGGAAGAACGTTGCGCTCGAAGACGAGCCGACGTAGGCGATGATATTGCCGGTCTTCACATCATCGCTGCGGAAGCGGCCGCTTGCGGAAAAGTAGCCCTTGATGAAGGGTACATAGTAGTTATCCCAGAGGGTGCGCACGGCGTCGTGGTCAAAGTTCAGCGTCATGCAGCCGTCCTGCGCGTCGAAGATCGTGCAGCCGAGCTGCTTGGCGCCGATGAGCATGTAGTTCGCCATCGCGTCGCGGCCGAAGAACGCGCGTCCATCGTTCGGGATGTCGGGCGTCTGCGCGTCGGTCCACTCGTAGTAGCGTTCGGCGACGGAGACGAGGCCTTCGATCGTGGCCAAGTCGTCATAGGTTGCGCCTGTGGCGGCGGCGAACGGCTCCCAGTCCGTTTCATTGAGAAACAGCAGCTCCGCCGACTTGGCGACGGGGAAGATCTTGATACTGCCCGAGCCGGAGAAGTCGCCTTCGCTCAGATAGTCCTCAATAAAGGCGGCGCGGTCCTCTTCGCTTAGATAATCGCTCAGATCGGCAATTTGACCCATCTCATCGAGCGCGTAGGCAGTGTCGGCGTAGGCGGAGAAGATGTTGGGCATCGCCTCGGCACCGACCTTGCCCTCGGCAGAAGCGAGCACGTTGTTCTCAAGATCGGTCACGCTGCCGTGGCTGGAGCTCTCAACCGTGATGCCCTGTTCCTTGCCGACGGTCGAGTTGAACTCGTCGACGAGCGCGTTGAACGCTTCGAGCTGTTCACCGTTGTAGTACGTCCAGATCGTGATATTGACAGGGTTCGCCGGGGAAAATCCGGGGTCTGCCTTGCTGCCGCAGCCTGCGAGCAGCATCATCGCCGCCGCTGCGGCGAGCACGCGAGGGAGAAATTTGTTGTGAGCCATGATGCTTCCTTTCTATTTTGCGCGCCGTTCCGAAATGTGCAGATGAGCTGGCGCAGCAGAATGTCGGTGATGGCGCGCACATGCAGAATGTGCGTGCCGGATTCGAAGTTGCGCGACTCGACGACGTGGCTCAGAATGTTGATGATGGCGCTGTTCGTCTTCTCGTGCTCGTAAACCTGCTCTTCGGCCAGGTGGACAAGGTGCTTCTGGCGCGCGTAGAGCGTGAGTGCGTTGCTCACGCGCCGCTGCGTGACCGTCAGGTTGAACGGGCGGCGGATGTAATCCGTTACGCCGAGCTCGTAGGCCTTCTGGATGAACGACTCGTCATCCTCAGACGAGGTGATGATGACGGGGATCTCCTGCAGCCAGTTGCGCTGCTTCATCACCTCGAGCACGCCGAAGCCGTCGAGGCGGGGCATGTTGATGTCGAGCAGCAGCAGCTCGAGCGCCTGCATGCCGTCGTCGGCATAAGGTATTCGTAGCGGCCGCCGAGGATTTCGGAAAGGATCTGCTGGTTCATTTTCGAATCGTCCGCGATCAGGATTTTGGCTTCGACCATAGTGTAGACCTCATACGCATTTTAGGGCGCGCTCTTTTGTAGAAATGCCGCCGCGGGGCGAGCGGACAAGAAAATAGGCACCGGAAAAGCCAGTGCCAAACAAAAACTGTTTATGCGTGTTTTTAAAAAACATTTGATACTTAATGTAAACTTAGCACAGAACCACGGAACATTCAAGGGAAATTTTCCCGGTTTTTCCTGCTGTTTTGCCAGAAATGATTGAAAAAAGAGCGGAAAGGGCGAAGCGTTTCCGCAAAAAAACGGGAGGGCCGTCAGCGGATGGTAAAAAATGCACGATAAATTTGAGGAAAAAAGAAATATGGATTGTAAAATATGTGCGAAATGGGGAGAAATACTGAGGATTATTGACAATTTTTAGAAAAAAGTTTATAGCAATAGCGCATTTTTCCTGATATACAACGCCAGCTTTATCACGGAGCAGCAGCTCATCGAGACGCTGGAGATGCAGCTCGGCGTCGAGTTCGTCGACCTGACGGTGGTGTCCATCCCCGTGGAGCTTGCAAGCTATGTGCCGAAGAATATCGCCAAGAAGTTCTGCGTTGTGCCGGTCAAGCTCGTCAAGGATACGCTGTACCTCGCTATGAGCGACCCGCTCGACTTCGTCGCGCAGGAGGAGGTCAAAGTTGCCTCGCGCAAGCGTGTGATCCCGATGATCGTGACTCGCCGCACGACCGAGCACGCCATCAGCCTGCTCTACGGCAGCGAGGGCACGGCCGGCGTCATCGAGGAGATGAAGCGCGAGGCGGGCTCTTCGACGCCGGACATCGTCCCCGTGCAGGTTTCACAGGAGGCGATGGACTCCGGCGACAGCGCGCCGACGATCCGCTTTGCCAACAGCCTCATTGAACGCGCGTTTTCCGAGCGCGCGAGCGATATCCACTTGGAGCCGCAGGACGGCGAAATGGTTGTGCGTATGCGTATCGACGGTCTTTTGCGCCGCGTGCTTACGGTCCCCTCCGAATTGCAGAGCACCGTCATCTCGCGCCTCAAGATCATGGGCGGCATGAACATTGCCGAGCATATCGCCGCATCTTTGACATTGCGCGGCTGGTCGCGCCGACGATCTGTGTGGAGCTGACGAAAATGGATGAGGGCTGCACGCTTAAAAAGAGCGAGCACTGCTACGCGGTGTGGAAAAAGAAGCGCCGCTGCGAAAACTGCATTTCGTAGGAGGTGCTGCGCACGCACAAGCCACAGACGAAGATCGAAACGCGCGAGAGCGATATCTATTATGCGCTCGCGTCGTTCATCGAGGTGGACGGCAGGCCGTATTCGCTCGAGCTGGTCAAGCGCACCAAGAGCGACGACATGTTCGAGCGCGAAAATGTGCTCAACCAGCTGCTCGTGCGCAACCGGCAGGTGTATATGGACTCGGTCACCAAGGTCTACAACCGCCGCTATTACGACGAACGGCTCAAGAATCTGGAGGGCTGGTTCTCGTTCGCCATGATCGACATGGACAACTTCAAGCACATCAACGACCGCTTCGGCCACCAGACGGGCGACGCGGCGCTCTATCGCGCGGCGCAGGCCATCAAATCGCAGATCCGCAGCGACGACGAGCTCGTGCGCTACGGGGGCGATGAATTCTTCCTGCTGTTCCGCGACCTGCCGCAGCAGATCTTAGAGAAGAAATTGCAGTCCATCCGCGCCGCGCTTGACGAGATCGTCATCGAGGAGTATCCTGAACTGCACATCAGCGCGAGCGTCGTCGGCGGCTACGGCGAAGCCAAGGCGCGTTTTCAGAACGACGAGCGCATCGTGCGCTTCCTTAATATGTTCCCGGGCGACGACAGCATGCAAAACCTGACGAATGCGATGAACACGGGCGACACGACTACGGCGTTCCGCGCGGTGCACACGCTCAAGGGCGTGGCGCTGAACCTTGGCCTCGGCTCGCTCGCCCACGCCAGCTCTCAGATGACGGAAGCGCTGCGCGCGGTCAGGATTCGATGCCTGAAAGCGTACAGCCACTCTATGTGGCGGTGCAGAAGGAGCACACTGCCGTGTGCAGCGCGCTCGAGCAGCTCGAAAAGTAATTGAGAATAAAAAAAGTCGAAACCTTTCGGTTTCGACTTTTTTACTTCTTACAGCAGCGGGGCGATGATGCGCATGCCGGGGCCGATGAGCTTTCGCATAAACGGGTCGTTTTTGAGAAGCTCTGCGTCCGCGCGGACACACCGGGCGAGCGTTTGCTGGAAATCCTGCTCAATTTTTGCGACTTCGGGCGATGCATAAAGGTACGTGCCGCATTCAAAATGGTGGTACAGGCTGCGGTAGTCCAGATTGATCGTGCCGACGGTCGCCTTGCAGTCATCGCTGACGAAGACCTTCGCGTGAACGAAGCCCGGCTCGTACTCATAAATTTGTACACCGTTTTCAAGCAGCCTGCGGTAATACGTGTGCGCAAGCGAGAAGGCAATCTCCTTGTCAGGCACATGCGGCAGGATGAGCTGGACCTCCACGCCGCGGCGCGCGGCGTAGGTCAGCGCCGTGATCATCTCGTTGTCAATGATGAGATACGGCGTCATGATGTGTACGTAACGGTTGGCACGGTTGATGATATCCATATAGACCATCTCGCCGACGAGGTCGCGGTCGAGCGGGCTGTCGCCATAGGGGATGACATAGCCCGCTTCCTTTTCATGCGCCGGCTGCGGCACGTCGAGATACTTGCTGTAGACTTCGGGCGTAAAGTGCACGGAGCTGACGTCCCACATCTGCAAAAACATCAGCGTCAGGCTGCGCACGGCGTCGCCGCGCAGGACAATGGCTGTGTCCTTCCAGTGGCCGAGGCGCGAGGTGCGGTTGATGTACTCGTCGGAGAGGTTGATGCCGCCTGTGAAGCCGATCTTGCCGTCGATGACCATGATCTTGCGGTGGTCGCGGTAGTTGTAGTGCGTGGAGACGAACGGGCGCAGCGGCGCGAACATCTTGCAGGCAATGCCGAGCTTTTCGAGCTTTTCGGGGTAGGAATAGGGCAGCAGCGCGACCGCGCAGGTGCCGTCGTACAGCACGCGCACCTCGACGCCCGCGTTGACCTTTTCCTTGAGAATTTCAAGGATGCGGCCCCACATGTAGCCCTCCCTGACAATGAAATACTCGAGGAAGATGAAGTGCTCGGCCTTTTGGAGCTCGTCGCACATGACCTCGAACGCATCGTCGCCGATGGGGAAGTATTGCGCCTGTGTGTTTTGATAGCAGGGGAAGCCGCAGGAATTCAGGTAGGAGGCAAGGCTTTGGAGCTCCTCCGGTAATTCCTCCTTGGAACACGCGCTTTCCGAGGGGGCGAAGTGCTCCGTCTGCGACAGGATGTCGTTGTAGCGGCGGATCATCAGCCGGTGGCCGAGGTCGGTCTTGATGTAAACATACAGAATCAAGCCGAACACCGGCAGCACCGCGAGGATGAAAAACCACGTGAGCTTGATGGTCGGGTTGTCGTCGTTGCCGAACAGAAACAGCACGACTGCCGCCGACAGCAGCGTGTTGCCGCCCCAGAAGTAGGGCAGAAAACCCTCAAGCTTGTAAAAGGCGGCAAAGAGAAACAAGATCTGCACGATCAGCGAAACGATGATGATGCCCGTGCGGCCGAAGATGATCTGCAGAAGGCCTCGTTTGCCCTTTTCTAAAAGAAGAATGTGATTGTCGTCGTCTTTCATAGATGTCCTTTCTCAAAGATGACCGTGCCCACGCGGGGCAAGGCACCTACATTTAATATATATTTACTTTATCATAACATGACTTTGCCGAAAAGCCAACCCATTTCCGCAGCGAAGCGTGAAGCGCACGCAGACGGAGGAAATGGGACTTGGCGATTTGATGTTCCTGTGTTAAAATGGCGAAAAAGGCAGAAAGGGGACGAGAAAATGGAGCTTAAGACGCAGGTCCATAATATTCCGCCGCTGTATGACGAAAAGTCGCGCGTGCTGATCCTGGGCTCGTTCCCGTCGGTCAAGTCAAGGGAGGCGGCGTTTTTCTACGCGCACCCGCAGAACCGCTTCTGGCCGACGCTCGCAGCTGTTCTGGGCGAGGAAACGCCGAAGACGGTCGAAGAGAAGAAAGCGATGGTCCTGCGCCGCGGCGTCGCCATGTGGGACACCATCGGCTCATGTGAGATCGTGGGATCGTCGGATGCGAGCATCACGAACGTTGTGCCGAACGATCTGTCCGTCATTTTGGATGCGGCGGACATTCAGGCCATCTTCTGCAACGGCGGCACGTCCTACGCCTGCTATAAAAAATACTGCCGCGCGAAGCTCGGGCGCGAGGCCGTCCAGCTTCCCTCCACGTCGCCGGCCAACGCGCGTTGGATGAAGGAAAAGCTTATCGAAGCGTGGGGCGCAGCGCTGAAACCGTATCTTTTTTGACGCGGCGTTGACAAAGAAAGGCAAATAGTTTATGATACAGGCTCAATCGATACAAGGAGTGTGGAACCATGGGCAAACTGGCAGCGCCGGTGCGCGCTGACAAGGAAATGATGTTTACGAATCGCCAGCTCGTCGCGCTGATGTGGCCGCTGCTGCTCGAGCAGCTTCTGGCCATTACAGTGGGTCTTGCCGACTCGCTGATGGTTGCGACCGTCGGCGACGCGGCGATCAGCGCGGTGTCGCTCGTCGACTCGATCAGCAATCTGATGATCTACATTTTCTCGGCGATGGCGACCGGCGGCGCAGCCGTTGCAGGCCAGTACATCGGACAAAGACAGAAGGAGGACGCCTGCAACGCGGGCCAGCAGCTCATCGCGCTGCTCGGCGCGGTGTCGATCTTCTTCGTGGCGCTGCTGTACCTCTTCCGCACGCAGATTTTGACCGTAATGTTCGGCCATATCGAGCCCGACGTCATGGCGGCGACGAACACTTATTATTTATATGTGATGGCATCCATTCCGGGCATCGCGCTCTACAACGGCGGCGCGGCGCTGTTCCGCACGATGGGCCACAGCGACGTGTCGCTCAAGGTCTCGCTCCTGATGAACAGCATCAATGTGATCGGCAACGCCGTTTTGATCTTCGGCTTCGGTATGGACGTCGCGGGCGTCGCGATCCCGACGCTCGTGTCTCGCACGGTCGCGGCAGTCGTCATCCTCTCGCTGCTCTTCAACCGCGATCTGATGCTGCACCTTTCTGATATCCGCGGCTTTCGTGTCGATATGCGCCTAATGAAGAACATCTTCTACATCGGCGTGCCAAGCGGCGTCGAAAACGGCATGTTCCAGCTGGGGCGTCTCGTGCTTTTCAGCCTGATTTCGACGTTCGGTACGGCATCGATGGTGGCGAACGCCATCGGCAACACCATCTCAAACTTCAACTGCTTTGCCGGTCAGGCCATCAACTTGGGCCTTGCCGCGGTCGTGAGCCAGTGCGTCGGCGCGGGCGAATTCGATCAGGCGCGCGCGTATCTCAGAAAAATTGTCAAGTGGACCTACGGCATCATGGCGGTCGTCAACCTGACGATCATCGCATTGCTGCCGCTCATCATGCGTGTCTACAACGTCTCACCAGAGGCGGAAAAGCTCGCCGTCACGGTCACGCTGATCCACGGCATCTCATCCATCTTTATCTGGGTACCGGCGTTTATGGTGCCGGGCTTCCTGCGTGCGGCGGGCGACGCGAAGTTCACGATGCTCGCCAGTATGCTGACGATGTGGGTCGTGCGCGTGCTGCTTGCGTACGTGCTGGGCAAATACATGGGCTACGGCGTCATCGGCGTGTGGTTCGCGCACGCGATCGTGGACTGGTCGGTGCGCAGTGTCATCTTCTTCCTGCGCTACCGCAGCGGCAAGTGGGAGACGATGGGGATCAAGACGTGATTATTTTTTAAGGATGCCGTTGGCATCCTTAAAAAATAGGGGATGCGCTCCGCTTCGTGCCTCGCCGCCCGTAGGGCGGCTCGACACGCGCTCTGCGTAAAGTATTTTTCCGACGCGCCGGTCGTCGGAAAAATGATTTGAGATCATTTCGCGGCTGCGGCCGCGAAGATAAAGAGGTCTCCGCTTAAAAAGCGGAGACCTCTTTGCCTTCTGTTACACTTTTACATTTCAACGGTGATGTTGTCGGTGCCGTGCTGCTCGAATTCGCCTAAGTACGTGTCCATACGCTCGCGCAGCTCGTCGACATTTTCGGGCGTGGGCGCGTCGCTGTCCATATCGCGCAGGGCAAGCTCCTGAGCGAGAATTTCGAAAAACATCGTGTCCTCGTAGGCCATGATGGCCTCGTGGATGCCGCCCTCGGCAAACGCGCGCGAGGGGATCAGTTCGCCCTGATAGGCCTCGACCAGCGGCACCATGCCGTGGGAGAGACAGTTGGCGAATACGGTGCTCTCTACATCGTCGTATTCGCGGATACGGTCGTCGCCGCGGGTGGAGTTCATCACCCAGTTGCCGACGTAGACCAGATCAAGAAGACGGCGGAATTGCTTTTCCGTCAGATCAATTTTCATAGTGACGCCTCCTTTGACGGAACAGAGAATCTGCTTACCGGAGATTATAGCACGCGCTTTTGCATTTTACCATAGCAAAAACAGGGAAACGCACAAAAAATGCAAATGCGCCTTGTGTCCCACTCACCGCCGTAGTATGATGACAGAAACAAATGAGAAAGAGGACTGTATGAAAAGAAACGTTTGGCTCACCGTGCACGGCGAGCAGCAATACGAAGGCATGAGCGCCGACGGCTCAGATCTCCGCGTGCGCGGCACGATGGAGGAAACGCGCGACGGCTATCTCCTGCGCTATGAGGAAACGGACGGGGACGGCAAGGTGACCACCGCGACGCGCCTTGCCCTCGCGCCGGACTGCATCATTCTGACGCGCACGGGCGAGGTGACGAGCGAGATGGTCTTTGCGGAGGGGAAGGAGCATACCTCATTCTATGCCGTGCCCTACGGAACCTTGCCGGTCGCAGTGAAGGCGGAGTCGGTCAAGTGGAAGCTCGACGAGGACGGCGGGATGCTGGCCCTGCGCTATGCAATTACTATCGGCGGGCAGAGAGGAAAATGCGCCCTGCGCATCCGCGTGAGAACAGAAGAATAAAGGAAAAGGAGCTGCCTGCGGCGGCTCCTTTTTACGCGCCCATGAGTAGCCGCACAAAAAACGCGGATGCGAGGAACATCACCACGTCGGCGCAGAGCGCGGCGGGGATAGTATAGCGCGTTTTCGTAATGCTCGCTGCACCGTAATAGACGGCGACGGTGTAGAACGTCGTTTCGCTCGAGCCGAGCATGACCGCCGCAACGCGGCCGACATAAGAATCGACGCCGTAGGAGTCCATGATCTCCGATCCGACAGCCAGCGCGCCGCTGCCGGAGATGGGGCGGATGAAGAGAAGCGGTGCAGTCTCGGCAGGAATGCCAATCTTGTCGAGTGCGGGGGCTAAAAGCGCGCCGAGCGCCTCCATCGCGCCGGACGCACGGAACATGTAGACGGCGGAGAGCAGTGCGATGAGTGACGGCAGAATGTGCAGCAGCACCGTGAGTCCCTCCTCCGCGCCTTTGGTGAGGGCGGAGTAGACGTCGACACGCTTGCCGAGGGCAAAGCAGGCCGTGAAGGTGAGCAGTACGGGCACGATGAGCGTAGAGAGCGCCATGACTTAATTCCTCCAGAGACGGGCGAAGAGCTTTGCGGCAAGGAGCCCCGCGAGGACAGAGAGAAGCGACGTCAGCCACACGGCGGGCAGAATGTCGAACGGGTCGGCGGTGCCGAGCGAAGCGCGCACGCCTGCGAGCGTGGTGGGCAACAGTTGAATGGACGCCGTATTCAAAACGACGAGCAGGCACAGCTCATCCGATGCGGTACCCTTGCAGCCGCGGCTCATACGGCAGGCGGCGCGGATGCCGAGCGGCGTGGCCGCGTTGCCGAGCCCCAAAAGGTCGGCGGAGAGGTTGGCGGAGATCGCGGCCAACGTCTCACTGTCGCGGCTCGCGTTCGGCAGGAGCCTCTTGAGCAGCGGGCGGAAGAGGGAAGCGAGGCGGTCGGTGAGATGACACTGGTTCATCACTTCCATCACGCCCGTCCAGAGGCACATCACGCCGCACATCGCCAAACACAGCTCGACCGCGCTCTGCGCGCCCTCGAGCGCGGCAGCGCTGAGCGCATTCAAGTTTCCCGTCAGCGCGCCGAAAATGAGCGAGACTGCCACCATTCCCGTCCAAAGCCAGGCCATTGCCATGTCCATCAACTCCTTTGCCCCTAAATATATCGGCAGGGAGGGGGCAATATGCCGCGTTTTTGCGCCAAATCCGCCACAGTTGCCGCGAAAAGAGACTGCTAAAAAAATTCTTAAGAAAAAAGTGAAATTTGTCTTGACATGTGCAACGGAATTTGGTACTATATGCAAGTCCGCGATTGGGCGCATCCTGCCCTATTTGCGCGATATTGCGATGAACCGGGAGATTGCTCAGGTTTCTGAGGTAACTTTCGGGGAGTATGTCCGAACATCGGGCGGCTGAGAGAATATCTGTACGTTGCGTAGATCGCTGCGCCATGTGTGGACCGGCCGTTTATTCGTGCCGGTTTTTCTATGAGCCGGAATGATACGCACGGATAAGCGTACAAGAAAACCTCTCACCGTACGGCTTCGACAAAGCAAGAAAACCGTACAAAATGAAGGAGAAACCGAAAATGGCAAAAGAAATGATCCGCATTCGTCTCAAGGCCTATGACCACCAGGTCATCGACCAGAGCGCAGAGAAGATCGTCGAGACCGCCAAGCGCACCGGCGCTACCGTCTCCGGCCCCATCCCTCTGCCCACCAAGAAGGAAGTCGTCACCATCCTGCGCGCTGTGCATAAGTACAAGGACAGCCGTGAGCAGTTTGAGCGCCGTACCCACAAGCGCCTGATCGACATCACCAACTCCAGCCCCAAGACGGTCGAGGCTCTGATGGGTCTCGAGCTTCCCGCCGGCGTTGAGATCGAGATCAAGCTCTAATCCCTCGCTTCATTACATTTCGCGTCCGCAGACGCGAAACCAATGAAATCGTTTTTCTGACGACATGTGCGTCAGAAAAACACCGCTCAGCTTGCAAGTGTACGAACGAAGTGAGCGCATGCAGCAAGCTGCAAACCCTCTCAAAAACGACGCCGTCGTTTTTGAAGCAAATTTTGTTGCTCTACCCAAAAGCCCATCGACTTGCGTGAGATGGGCGGGGTCAAGTCGGCAGAGCAATGGCGGGAGTTGCCGCTAACTAAGCCGACCAATAACCTTTACAGGAGGATCATACATGAAAGCAATCATCGGCAGAAAAGTTGGCATGTCTCAGATCTTCGACGAAAAGGGCCATGTGATCCCGGTCACCGTTATCGAGGCCGGTCCCTGCGTGGTCACTCAGAAGAAGACCAGCGAAAAAGACGGTTATGAGGCTGTCCAGCTTGGCTACGAGGACATTCGCGAAGCGAAGCTCTCCAAGCCTGAACTCGGCCACCTGAACAAGGCTGGCGTTTCCCCCAAGAAGTACCTGCGTGAGTTTGACCTTGACAACGCTTCCGAGCTCGAGCTCGGCGCCATCATCAAGGCTGACACCTTCAAGTCCGGCGACTTCGTCGACGTCACCGGTACGAGCAAGGGTCACGGCTACACCGGCGTTATCAAGCGCTGGAACGCCAGCCGCGGTCGTATGACCCACGGCGGCGGCCCTGTCCACCGTCACGCCGGTTCCATGGGCTCCACCACCGACCCCAGCCGTATCTTCAAGGGCAAGATCGGCCCCGGCCAGTACGGTGTGGAGACTGTCACCATCCAGAACCTTGAGGTCGTCAAGGTCGACCCTGAGCTCAACATGCTCGTCGTCCGCGGCGCGGTTCCCGGTCCCAAGGGCAGCCTCGTCACCGTGAAGACCACCGTCAAGGTCCACAAGATCAAGCAGGCTGGTGCCGACATCAGCAAGAACCCGCAGAAGGCTTCCGGCCGCAACCCGCAGAAGGCTTCCGCCAGAAATATGTAAGGAAAGGAGTGCTTGATAAATGTCTACGATTAAAGTTGTCAGCATGACCGGCGCTGAAGTCGGTTCCGTCGAGCTGAACGACACGATCTTCGGTATCGAGCCGAACATGAGCGTTGTCCACGAGGTCGTCAAAAATCATCTCGCCAACTGCCGTCAGGGCACGCAGAGCGCTCTGACCCGCGCTGAGGTTTCCGGCGGCGGCAGAAAGCCGTGGCGCCAGAAGGGCACCGGCCGTGCCCGTCAGGGCAGCACCCGCGCGCCCCAGTGGACGCACGGCGGTATCGTGTTCGCCCCCAAGCCCCGCAGCTACAGCTATGTGCTGAATAAGAAGGTCAAGCGTCTGGCTCTCAAGAGCGTGCTGTCCGCCAAGGCAGCCCAGGGCGAGATCGTCGTTGTCGACAAGATCGCGCTCGACGCTATCAAGACCAAGGACTTCCGCAGCTTCCTCTCCGCCGTCAAGGCTGACGGCAAGGCCGCTGTCATCACTCCCGAGGTCAACGAGGTCGTTGTCAAGAGCGCCCGCAACCTGCCCGGTGTCACCACCGCGCCCGCGAAGCTCATCAACGTCTACGATCTGCTCAACGCCAAGACCCTCGTGATCGACAAGGAAGCCCTCGCAGTCATCGAGGAGGTGTTCGCGTAATGGCAAACGTTTACGACATCATTATTCGTCCCATCATCACCGAACGTTCCATGGTCGACGTTGCGAACAAGAAGTATGTGTTCGAAGTTGCCAAGGACGCCGGCAAGGTGGAGATCAAGAACGCTGTTGAGACCGCTTTCGGCGTTAAGGTCGCCAAGGTCAACACGCTCAACGTCAGCGGCAAGGCCAAGCGCCTCGGCGCCGGCCGCCTGGGCAAGACCCGCAGCTGGAAGAAGGCCTATGTGCAGCTCGCTGAAGATTCCAAGACCATCGAGCTGTTCGAGGGCATGGTGTAAGGAGGATATGAGAAATGGCTATTAAGACGTTTAAGCCCACTACCCCCTCCCGCCGTCACATGACTGTGTCCGCCTTCGAGGGGATCGACAAGAAGGCCAAGCCCGAACGCAGCTTGGTCGAGTCTCAGAAGAAGCATGCCGGCCGCAACAGCTACGGCCGCATCACCGTCCGTCATCACGGCGGCGGCAACAAGCAGAAGTACCGCATCATCGACTTCAAGCGCGACAAGATGGATGTCCCCGCGACTGTCCTGCGTCTGGAGTATGACCCCAACCGCAGCGCGTTCATCGCTCTCGTCCAGTACGAGGACGGCGAGAAGCGCTACATCATTGCTCCTGTCGGCCTGAAGGCTGGCGACAAGATCATCTCTTCCGCCTCCGCTGATATCAAGCCCGGCAACTGCCTGCCCATCGCCAACATCCCTGTCGGTACCGTCATCCACAACATTGAGATGCACCCCGGCAAGGGCGCTCAGCTCGTCCGCTCCGCCGGTACTGCTGCTCAGCTGATGGCGAAGGAGAACGGCGACGCTCAGATCCGTATGCCCTCCGGCGAAGTGCGCATTGTCCGCACGAACTGCATGGCCGTCATCGGCCAGGTCGGCAACATCGATCACGAGAACGTTCACATCGGTAAGGCCGGCCGCAAGCGCCACATGGGCGTCCGTCCGACCGTCCGCGGTTCCGTTATGAACCCGAACGACCACCCCCACGGCGGTGGTGAAGGTAAGAGCCCTGTCGGTCACCCCGGTCCCATGACCCCGTGGGGCAAGCCGGCTATGGGTTACAAGACCCGTTCGAAGAAGAACCCGACGAACAAGTTCATCGTCAAGCGTCGTAACGATAAGTAAAAGGAGGCAATGTAAAAATGAGCAGAAGCATTAAAAAAGGCCCGTTTGTTGCCCCTGAGCTGATCAAGCGAGTCGAAGAGATGAACAAGACCGGTGAGAAGAAGGTCCTGAAGACCTGGAGCCGCAGCTCCACCATCTTCCCCTCCTTCGTCGGTCACACGATCGCCGTCCACGACGGTCGCAAGCACGTTCCCGTTTATATTCAGGAAGATATGGTCGGCCACAAGCTGGGCGAGTTCGCTCCCACCCGTACGTTCCGCGGCCATACCAAGACGAAATAAGGAAGGAGAATGCAGAACATGGAAGCTAAAGCATATCTGAGATATGTCCGCATCTCTCCCCGCAAGGTCCAGATCGTCTGCGACCTGATCCGCGGTAAGGACATCAACACCGCCATGGCGCTCCTGATGCAGACCCCCAAGGCTGCGTCCGAGCCCTTGGTCAAGCTCTTAAAGAGCGCTGTCGCCAACGCCGAGAACAACTTCAGCATGGATACCTCCAAGCTGTACGTGTCCGAGGTCTACGCGACTTCCGGCCCGATCCTCAAGCGCATGATCCCCGCCAGCAAGGGCCGCGGCTACCGCATCAACAAGAGAACCTCTCACGTGACGCTCGCCGTCGCTGAGAGAGACTAAAGGGAGGAGACAGTTTCATGGGACAGAAAGTTAATCCCCACGGCATGCGCGTCGGTGTCATCAAAGACTGGGACTCCCGCTGGTATGCCAGAGACGAGAAGGTCGGCGACCTGATCGTTGAAGATAACAAGATCCGCAAGTTCGTCAAGAAGAGCCTGTACGGTGCAGGCGTGCCCAAGATCGAGATCGAGCGCAGCAATGATGTTGTGACGCTGTTCGTTCATTGCGCCCGCCCCGGCATGGTCATCGGCAAGGACGGCGCGGAGGTCGAGAAGCTGCGTCTCGCGGTCGAGGCTCTGATCGGCAAGAAGGTCAAGCTCAACATCGTCGAGGTCCGCAATCCCGACATGAACGCTCAGCTCGTCGCTGAGAACATCGCCCAGCAGCTCGAAAAGCGTATCTCTCACCGCCGCGCGATGAAGAACGCCATGGGCCGCGCCATGCGCGCCGGCGCCAAGGGCATCAAATGCTGCTGCTCCGGTCGTCTCGGCGGCCGCGAGATCGCTGGCGTTGAGCACTATCACGAGGGCACCATCCCCCTGCAGACCATCCGTGCCGACATCGAGTACGGCTTCGCCGAGGCTGCGACCACGTTCGGCCGCATCGGTGTGAAGGTTTGGATCTACAAGGGCGAGGTCCTGACCCAGACCCTGCGTACCACCCCGCGTACGCTCGATACCACCAAGCCGTATGAGGAGCGCCGCGAGCGTCGTCCTCGCCGCGACGGTGACCGTCGTCCCCGCCGTGATGGCCAGGGCGGCTATCAGCGCCGTGAGGGCGGCTTCAACCGCAACGGCAACCGTCCCCAGGGCGATCGTCCGCAGGGCGGCTATCGCAAGCCGGCTGAGAATAAGGAAGGAGGCGCTCAGTAATGCTTCTGCCGAAGAGAGTGAAATACCGTCGCGTTCAGCGCGGTCGTATGACCGGCAAGGCGACCCGCGGCAACACCATTACTTATGGTGAGTACGGCCTCCAGGCCACTGAGCCCGCGTGGATCACCAGCAACCAGATCGAGGCGGCCCGTGTCGCCATGACCCGTTACACCAAGCGTGGCGGTCAGGTCTGGATCAAGATTTTCCCCGATAAGCCCGTTACCAAGCAGCCTGCCGAGACCCGTATGGGTTCCGGTAAGGGCTCTCCGGAGTATTGGGTAGCAGTTGTCAAGCCCGGCCGTATCATGTTTGAGATCGCCGGTGTTTCCGAAGAAGTCGCGCGTGAGGCGCTCCGTCTGGCCAGCCACAAGCTGCCCATCAAGACGAAGATCGTCAAGCGCGAGGCCGAGACCCAGGAAGTAGGTGAATGAGATGAAGGCAAGTGAAGTTCGTGCCATGAGCGTTGCTGAGCTGAACACCAAGCTCGACGCCCTGAAGAAAGATCTGTTTATGCTGCGCATGCAGCACGCGACGAATCAGCTGGATAACCCCCAGAAGCTCGTCCAGACCAAGCGTGATATTGCCCGAGTCAAAACCATGATCCGTGAGAAGGAGGAGAAGTAAGATGGAAGAGAAGAGAATTTCCTCCCGTAAGGTCCGCGTTGGTAAGGTCGTTTCCGACAAGATGGACAAGACCGTCGTCGTTGCGATCGCTGACCGCGTGGCGCATCCCCTGTACAAGAAGATCGTCGGCCGCACCTACAAGCTGAAGGCTCACGATGAAAACAATACGTGCGGTATCGGTGATACCGTCAAGGTGATGGAGACCCGCCCCCTGTCCAAGGACAAGCGCTGGCGCGTGGTCGAAATCGTCGAAAAAGCTAAGTAAGGAGGTACCGGAACAATGATTCAGCAGGAAAGTTTTCTGAAGGTCGCCGATAACACCGGTGCCAAGGAAATCAAGTGCATCCGCGTTCTCGGTGGCTCCGGCCGCAAGTACGGCAACATCGGCGATATCATCGTCGCGTCCGTGCGTAAGGCTGCCCCCGGCGGTCAGGTCAAGAAGGGCGAGGTCGTCAAGGCCGTTATCGTCCGCTCTGCCAAGGGCGTCCGCCGCGAAGACGGCACCTATGTCCGCTTCGACGAGAATGCTGCGGTCCTGATCAAGGACGACAAGAACCCCAGCGGCACCCGTATCTTTGGGCCCGTCGCTCGCGAGCTGCGTGAGAAGGACTTCCTCAAGATCCTCTCCCTGGCTCCGGAAGTTGTCTAAGGAGGGCTTGAAGAATGGCTATGAATGTGAAGAAGGGCGATACCGTTATCGTCCTGTCCGGTAAGGACAAGGGCAAGCAGGGCAAGGTGCTCGGCACCGTCCCCAGCGAAGCCAAGGTCGTCGTGGAGGGCATCAACATGGTGACCTGCCACGTCAAGCCCCACAAGCAGGGCGAGACCGGCGGCATTGTGCAGCGTGAGGCTGCCATGTACGCTTCCAAGGTGCAGGTCGTGTGCCCCAAGTGCAACAAGGGCACCCGCATCGCGCACAAGATCGAAAATGGCAAGAAGACCCGCGTGTGCAAGCACTGCGGTGCCGAGCTTTAAGAAAGGAGAGTAGTTCACAATGGCAAGACTGAAAGAACAGTATAAGGCAGAAGTGGCACCCGCTCTCTACAAGAAGTTCGGTTATAAGTCCACCATGCAGATCCCCAAGATCGACAAGGTCGTCGTGAACGTCGGCTGCGGCGAGGCCAAGGAGAATGCCAAGGTCCTCGAAGCGGTCGTGCGCGACCTGACCACCATCACCGGCCAGAAGGCCGTCGTCACCAAGGCGAAGAAGTCCATCGCAAACTTCAAGCTGCGTGAGGATATGCCCATCGGCGCGAAGGTCACCCTCCGCGGCGACAAGATGTGGGAATTCCTCGATCGTCTGTTCAACGTTGCGCTTCCCCGTGTCCGCGACTTCCGCGGCATCAGCGCCAACGCTTTCGACGGCCGCGGCAACTATGCCCTGGGCATCAAGGAGCAGCTGATCTTCCCCGAGATCGAGTACGATAAAATCGACAAGATCCGCGGCATGGACGTCGTCATCTGCACCACCGCTCAGACCGACGAAGAAGCCCGCGAGCTGCTGACCCTGGTCGGCGCTCCCTTTGAACGCTAAGTAGGAGGATATCAAAAATGGCTAAGAAATCTATGATTCTCAAGCAGCAGGCTCCTGCTAAGTTCTCCACCCGCCGCTACAACCGCTGCAAGATCTGCGGCCGCCCCCACGCGTATCTTCGTGACTATGGCGTCTGCCGTATCTGCTTCCGCGAGTTAGCCTACAAGGGCGAGATCCCCGGCGTTCGCAAGGCTTCCTTCTGATCTTTTTCCGTTATACTTCGTTGAAGCTCCTTGGCGTACACAAAGTACGCCGGCGTCGCTTCGCTTCGTCTAACGAAAAGATCTCAAGAAGAACCTGCTGTTGAAGTTTTTCAACAGCCCGACACCTCGGAGCTTGAGCCTCCGAAACAAACTCATAACCACGAACGTTGCGATATGGACGTTCTGGCGATAAAGGATCGCGAAAGGTCAGTGTCAATTACGCGTGTTCACACGCGTGTGGGCACGTTCCAAATTGGCACTGATACCTCGTGACCTAAACGGTCCATGACCGTAACTCTAAATCAGGAGGATTTACACTATGCATATCACTGACCCCATTGCGGATATGCTCACCCGCATCCGCAACGCAAACAGTGCCCGTCATGACACTGTGGATGTCCCCGCTTCCAACATGAAGAAGAGCATCGCTCAGATTCTGCTGGACGAGGGCTACATCAAGAGCTATCAGATCGTTGACGATGGTACCCAGGGCACGATCCACATCACCCTGAAGTACAATGGCAAGGACAAGGTCATCACCGGCCTTCGCCGTGTCAGCAAGCCCGGTCTCCGCGTTTACGTCGGCGCAGATGAACTGCCCCGCGTGCTCCGTGGCCTCGGTATTGCCATCGTCTCCACCTCCAAGGGCGTTATGACCGACAAGGCTGCTCGCGCGGCTCACATCGGCGGCGAAGTCCTTGCGTTCGTGTGGTAAGGAGGGTATAAAACAATGAGTAGAATTGGTAAAATGCCCGTTGCCATTCCCGCGGGTGTCGAAGTCACCGTCGCGGACGGCAACCTTGTCACCGTCAAGGGCCCCAAGGGTACCCTGACCCAGCAGCTCCAGCCGAGCATGACCATCAAGCAGGAAGGCGCTGAGCTTCTCGTTTCCCGTCCCGACGACGGCAAGGAGAACCGCGCTCTGCACGGCCTGACCCGCGCTCTGCTGCACAACATGGTCGTCGGCGTCACCGATGGCTACAAGAAGACGCTCGAAGTCAACGGCGTTGGCTATCGTGCCGCCAAGGAGGGCCACAAGCTCGTCCTGAACATCGGCTACTCCCACACAGTGGAAGTCCCCGAGATCGACGGCATCACCATCGAGGTCCCCCAGCCCAACCAGATCGTCGTTTCTGGCTGCGACAAGCAGAAGGTCGGTCAGTTTGCCGCTGAGATCCGCGAAAAGCGTCCTCCCGAGCCGTACAAGGGCAAGGGCATCAAGTATGCTGACGAAGTCATTCGCCGCAAGGTCGGTAAGACCGGCGCTAAGAAGTAAGGAGGTGTGCCGATATGATTAAAAGACCCGATACCAAAGCACAGCGCATCAAGCGTCATAAGCGCGTTCGCGCCAAAGTCTCCGGCACTCCCGAGAGACCCCGCCTGAACGTTTTCCGTTCTGAAAAGAACATCTACGCCCAGATCATCGACGATGTTGCTGGCAACACGCTGGTCGCCGCTTCCTCCCTGGACAAGGCGATCGAGGGCAACGGCAGCAACAAGGCTGCCGCCCGTGCAGTCGGTAAGCTCATCGCCGAGCGCGCCAAGGCCAAGGGCATCGACACGGTCGTCTTCGACCGCGGCGGTTACCTGTATCACGGCCGCGTTGCAGAGCTGGCTGAAGGCGCCCGCGAGGGCGGCCTGGAATTCTAAGGGAGGAGGAAAATACAATGCCTAGATTTGAACGCGAACAGAGCGAATACATGGAAAAGCTCGTTTTCCTCAACCGTGTTTCCAAGACCGTGAAGGGCGGCCGCGTGGCCAAGTTCTCTGCTCTGATGGTCGTTGGCGACGGCAAGGGCAAGGTCGGTTACGGCCTTGGCAAGGCCGCTGAAGTCCCCGAGGCGATCCGCAAGGGCCTCGAGGCTGCCAAGAAGAACATGATCACCGTTACCCTTGATGGTACCACCATTCCTCACGAGACGATCGGCGAGTTCGGCGCCGGCCGCGTGCTGATGAAGCCCGCTGCCCCCGGTACCGGCGTGATCGCCGGCGGCGCTGTCCGTGCCGTCGTTGAGGCTGCCGGCATCAAGGATATTCGTACTAAGTGCCTGCGCTCCAACAACCCCAACAACGTTGTTGGCGCTGCGATCGAAGGCCTGAAGTCCATGCGCAGCGCGGAGCAGGTCGCCAAGATCCGCGGCAAGAGCGTGGACGAGATCATCGGTTAAGGAGGCAGAGCGTCATGGCTAATTTAAAAGTTGAGCTCGTCAAGAGCTTGAACGGCAGACACGAAAAGCACATTGCTACTGCCAATTCCATGGGTCTGCGCAAGATCGGCGATACGAGCGTGCAGCCCGACAACGACCAGACGCGTGGCAAGATCGCCAAGATCGGCTATCTGCTGCAGGTCACTGAAGAGAAATAAGGAGGAACAGATATGGAACTGTATAATCTGTCTCCCGCCGCTGGTTCCACCAAGGAAGCGTTCCGCAAGGGTCGCGGCCACGGCAGCGGCAACGGCAAGACCGGCGGCCGCGGTCACAAGGGCCAGAAGGCACGCAGCGGCGGCGGTGTCCGCGTCGGTTTCGAAGGCGGTCAGATGCCTCTGGCGCGCCGTACCCCGAAGCGCGGCTTCAACAACATTTTTGCAAAGCCCTATGAGATCATCAACCTGAGTGCGCTCGACAAGTTCGAGGACGGCGAGACCGTTACCGCAGAGGCTCTGCTTGCTAAGGGTATCCTGAGCAAGTGCGCGTATGGTTACAAGGTGCTCGGTAACGGCTCTGTTACCAAGAAGGTCACTGTTCAGGCCGCTGCGTTTTCCCAGTCTGCTAAGGAAGCTATTGAAGCAGCTGGCGGAAAGGCAGAGGTGGTCTAAGTGATTCAGACGATCCGTAAGGCCTGGGGCGTTCCCGAACTGCGCAAGAAGATCGTGTTCACGCTGCTGATCCTTCTGATCTTCCGCATCGGTAACGCGATCCCCGTCCCCTATATCAACACGACGCTGCTCGGCAACTATCTCGACAGCATGAGCGGCACCGTGCTTGGCCTCTACAACGTCATGTCCGGCGGCGCGTTCGCAGAAGCGACGGTTTTCGCGCTGGGCGTCCAGCCCTACATCAACAGCTCGATCATCATCCAGCTGTTGACGATCGCGATCCCCGCGCTCGAGCGTCTCGCCCGCGACGGCGGCGAGGCCGGCAAGAAGAAGATCGCCTCCATCACCCGCTACGCGACCGTGGCGATCGCCCTGCTTCAGGGCTTTGGCTACTACATGATCTGCAAGAACTACAACATCCTCGAGCAGCAGGGCATCTGGCCGGCGCTCGTGATCATCGTTTCGTTTGTTGCCGGTTCTTCGTTCGTGATGTGGCTGGGCGAGCAGGTCAATGAGTTCGGTGTCGGCAACGGTATCTCCATCATCCTGTTTGCAGGTATCCTGTCCCGCGTGCCCAACATGGTCACGATGGGTGCGAGCTACATCCGCACCAAGGGCTCCATCGGCTGCCTGTGGATCGCGCTGCTGATCGTCGGCATGCTTGCGATGGTCGTTCTGATCGTCCATGTCAACGAGGCCGAGCGCCGTATCCCCGTCCAGTACGCCAAGCGTCAGGTCGGCCGCAAGATGTACGGCGGCCAGGCATCTACCCTTCCCATGAAGGTGAACATGTCCGGCGTTCTGCCCATCATCTTCGCACAGACCATCGCGTCCCTGCCCGCCACCATCTGGGCTTTCGTCGGCATTCCCGAGGAGGGCACCGTTGGCCGCAGCATCTACAACGCGATCGACACCAAGTCTGTGCTGTATCTGATCGTCTACTTCCTGATGATCATCGGCTTCAGCTATTTCTACGCTACCATTCAGTTTAACCCCGTTGAGATCTCCAACAACCTCAAGCGCAACGGCGGCTTCATCCCCGGCTTCCGTCCGGGCAAGCCCACGTCTGACTTCATTGCCAAGGTTCTCAACAAGGTCACCCTTTTCGGCGCCATCTACCTCGGCATCGTGGCCATCTGCCCGCTGATCGCCGGCAAACTGCTGGGCAACTCCGGCCTCGCCATCGGCGGTACCTCGGTCATCATCGTTGTCGGTGTTGCACTTGAGACGGTCCGCGCGCTGGAGTCTCAGATGATGATGCGCCAGTACAAGGGCTTCCTCGAGTAAGAGAGGCGTTTCTATGAAACTGATTTTATTGGGCGCTCCGGGCGCTGGCAAAGGCACGCAGGCCGCTGTCATCTCCCGCGAGTTAGGAATCCCCGCGATTTCCACCGGTAACATTCTGCGCGCGGCCATCCAAGAGGGCACGCCGACGGGAATGAAGGCCAAGACCTATATGGACGAAGGCCACCTGGTACCCGATGAGGTCATCATCGGCATCATTAAAGAGCGGCTCGCCGAGCCCGATTGTGCGAAAGGCTTCATCTTAGACGGTGTGCCCCGCACGATCGCGCAGGCGGAAGCTCTTGAGGCAGCCGGTATCAAGTTCGATCATGTCGTCTCCCTGGAGATCGCTGACGCGACCATCATGGAGCGCATGAGCGGACGCAGGGTTTGCAGCAAGTGCGGCGCAAGCTACCACATCGTGGCAGTGCCGCCCAAAGCCGAGGGCGTCTGCGACGTCTGCGGCGGCGAGCTGGTCACCCGCAAGGATGATAAGCCCGAGACGGTGAAAAACCGCCTTGCGGTCTATCATAGAGAAACAGAACCGCTCAAGGACTTCTACCGCGAGCGTGGGGTTCTGTATCCGGTGGAGGACATGGGGCCGGTGGAGGCCACCTCCAAGGCGATCCTCGCAATACTGAGACAGGATGGTTAAGATATGATCATTGTGAAATCAGAGCGCGAGATCGAATTGATGCGCCGAGCGGGAAAAATTACCGCGGCTGCCCGTGCGTTAGCAGGGGAAATGGTAAAGCCCGGCGTAACAACCCGAGAAATTGACAAAGCAGTGTTCCATTTCATTCGTTCGCAGGGCGCCGAGCCGTCGTTCTTAAACTACAACGGCTATCCCGCCAGCGTGTGCGTGTCCGTCAATGACGAGATCATCCACGGCATCCCGGGTCCCCGGGTGCTCAAGGAGGGCGATATCGTCAGTGTGGACGTGGGCGCATACATCGGCGGCTTCCACGGCGACTGCGCAGCCACTTACCCCTGCGGAAAAATTTCCGAAGAGGCACAGCGGTTGATCGACGTGACTCGTCAGAGCTTTTTTGAAGGATTTGCGCAGGCCCGCGAGGGCAACCGCATCTCCGACATCTCCCACGCCGTGCAGGCGTATGTGGAGGCGAACGGCTTCTCCGTCGTGCGCGAGTATGTCGGCCATGGCGTCGGCAGAAACATGCACGAAGCGCCCGAGATCCCCAACTACGGGGCTCCGGGCCACGGGCCGAAGCTGCTGCGCGGCATGACGATCGCCGTCGAACCGATGGTGAACGCGGGCACCGCAGCCATCCGCCAGATGAGCGATGGCTGGACCGTCAAGACCCGTGACGGCAAATACGCGGCGCACTACGAGAACACGATCCTCATCACCGCCGGCGAGCCCGAAATTCTGACGGCTCCGGCACCGTAAGAGGACGCCATGGACATTGCGAATCTTGTTCAGGCAACTGCCGGCAGAGAGCAGGGCAAATACTTCTTCGTGCTGGAAACAGACGGGGAGTACCTGCTGCTGGCCGACGGCAAGAGCCGCAGGATCGAAGCGCCGAAGCGGAAAAAGCAAAAGCATGTCCGCTTCATCGCAGAGAGCGCGGCGCCTGTCGCCGAGAAGATCAGAAGCAAGGAAAAAATCACAAACAGTGAGCTTCGTAAAGCCATCGCCGCATACAGCGGCAAGGAAAATCCGGACCAGGAGGGATAACACTTGGCAAAATCCGACATGATTGAAGTGGAAGGCGTTGTCGTTGAGGCCATGCCCAACACCACATTCCAAGTAGACATTGGAAATGGACACACGATCTTAGCGCATATTTCCGGAAAGCTCAGAATGAATTTCATCAGGATTCTGCCCGGTGACAAGGTCACAGTGGAGATGTCTCCCTATGACCTGACCCGCGGCCGAATTACCTGGCGTACTAAGTAATGGAGGTTTATCGACATGAAAGTAAGACCGTCCGTGAAGCCCATGTGCGAAAAGTGCAAGATCATTCGTCGTAAAGGCCGTGTCATGGTCATTTGCGAGAATCCGAAGCACAAGCAGCGCCAGGGCTAAGACTTAATTGGAGGTTAAAAAGTATGGCACGTATTGCCGGTATTGACCTGCCCAAGGATAAGCGAATCGAAATCGGTTTGACTTATATCTATGGTATTGGCAGAAAGAGTGCTCAGGAGATCCTGGCACAGACAGGCGTGAACCCCGACACCCGCGTGAAGGATCTGACCGATGCTGACGAGGCCAAGCTTCGTGAAGCCATCGACCACAGCTACATCGTGGAAGGCGACCTTCGCCGTCAGACCGCACTCGACATCAAGCGTCTGAGCGAGATCGGCTGCTATCGCGGCACCCGTCATCGCCGCGGCCTGCCCGTTCGCGGTCAGCGCAGCAAGACCAACGCTCGTACCCGCAAGGGCCCCAAGAAGACCATTGCGAACAAGAAGAAGTAAGGAGGGAGAATAGAATATGGCAGCAAACAATGCTAAAACCGGTAAGAAGGTTATCCGCCGTCGCCGCGAAAAGAAGAACGTCGAACGTGGTCAGGTTCATATTCGTTCCTCCTTCAACAACACCATGGTCACGGTGACCGATACGCAGGGCAACGCCCTTTCCTGGGCTTCCTCCGGCGGCCTCGGCTTCCGCGGCAGCAAGAAGTCCACTCCGTTCGCCGCTCAGAGCGCCGCTGAAACGGCTGCTACCGCTGCGATGGAGCATGGTCTCAAGACGGTCGAGGTCTTTGTTAAGGGCCCCGGCCAGGGTCGTGAAGCTGCGATCCGCGCCCTGCAGGCTGTCGGCCTGGAGGTCACGATGATTAAGGACGTCACGCCCATCCCGCACAACGGCTGCCGTCCCCCGAAGCGCCGTCGCGTCTAATCGAAAGAGGAGGTAAAAAGCACTATGGCAAAGAATATGCAGCCGATCGCCAAGCGCTGCAAGGCTTTGGGCATTTCTCCTGCTGTGATGGGCTATGCGAAGAAGACCACTAATCGCAACCCCGGCAGCCAGATGAGAAAGAAGAAGAGCGAATACAGCCTTCAGCTTGCTGAAAAGCAGAAGGTCAAGTTCATCTATGGTATCCTCGAAAAGCAGTTCCGCGGCTACTACGAGTCTGCCGCTGCCGCCCCCGGCAAGACCGGTGACAACCTGCTCATCACGGTCGAGCGCCGTCTGGATAACGTTGTTTACCGCATGGGCTTTGCGATGACCCGCCGTCAGGCCCGTCAGCTCGTCAGCCATGCTCACTTCACCGTCAACGGCAAGAAGGTCAACATTCCTTCCTACCTCGTCAAGGCCGGCGATGTGATCGAGGTCGCGGAGAGCAGCCGCTCTTCCGAGGTCTTCAAGCGCCTGATGGGTCAGGACGCTCCCGTGTTCCTGGTCCCCACCTGGATGGAGCGCGATAAGAACAGCCTCAAGGGCACCGTGGTTCGCCTTCCCGCCCGCGAAGAAATTGATGTTCCCGTTGAGGAGCACCTCATCGTTGAGTTGTACTCCAAGTAATCGGCGGCGAGCCCTCAACAGACACACGCAGAATTTTGGTGTGGACTTTGAGACCACAGAATGGAAATGGAGGGTAACTGCATGATTGAAATTGAAAAGCCCAAGATCGAGTGCGTGGAAGACCCCGCGAACGGCACCTACGGCAAGTTCACCGTAGAGCCTCTTGAGCGCGGCTACGGTATCACGCTCGGCAATGCGCTGCGCCGCATTATGCTCTCGTCCCTGCCCGGCACCGCGGCGACCTCTATCAAGATCGCCGGCGTGCAGCACGAGTTCTCCACCATCCCCGGTGTCAAGGAGGATGTGACCGAGATCGTGCTGAACGTCAAGAGCCTCATTACCCGTCTGCACAATACCGACGGCATCAAGACCGTCTATATTGAGGCTGTGGGCCCGTGCGAGGTCAAGGCCGGCGACATCAAGGGCGACAGCGAGGTCGAGGTCCTCAACCCCGACCTGCACATCGCAACGCTGGACGCTGGTGCGACGCTCAACATGGAGCTGACGCTTTCTCACGGCCGCGGCTATGTGTCCGCCGACCGCAACAAGACAGCGCAGACGGCTATCGGCGTTATTCCCGTTGACTCGATCTACACGCCCGTGTACAAGGTCAACTACACCGTGGAAAACACCCGCGTGGGCAACATGACCGACTTCGACAAGCTGACGCTTGAGGTCTGGACCGATGGCACCATCAGTCCGCGTGACGCCGTCTCTCTCGGCGCTAAGATCCTCTGCGATCACTTCTCGCTCTTCACCGACCTTTCCGACGCGATGGGCAGCAAGTCCACCGTCGTGGAGAAGGCCGAGGCGCAGCGCGATAAGGTGCTCGAGCTGACGATCGAGGAGCTCGATCTCAGCGTGCGCAGCTTCAACTGCCTCAAGCGTGCCAATATCAACACGGTCGAGGATCTGATTTCCAAGACCGAGGACGATATGATGAAGGTGAGAAACCTCGGCCGCAAGAGTCTCGAAGAGGTCATCAACAAGCTGGCCATGATGGGCCTGTCCCTGGCCAGCGAAGACAACAACTAATGACCGGCACCCTACGCCCACGCGTAGAACGACGGCCGACAACTTATCCTTACAAGGAGGAAAACCACTATGCCCGGAACTCGTAAGCTCGGTAAGACTACCGATCAGCGTATGGCGATGCTCCGTCAGCAGGTCACCGATTTCCTGGATAACGGCAAGATGGAGACTACGGTCACCCGCGCCAAGGAAATCAAGCCCGTGGCTGAGAAGATGATCACCCTCGGCAAGAAGGGCGATCTGGCAGCTTACCGCCAGGCGATGAGCTTCATCACCCGCGAGGATGTCTGCAAGAAGCTGTTCAAGGAGATCGCTCCCGGCTATGCTGAGCGCAACGGCGGCTACACCCGCATCGTTCGCACCGGCGTCCGCCGCGGCGACGCTGCCGAGACCGCGATGATCGAGTTGGTCTAAGAATAGGCTAACGTGCGGTCGAGGCGCTGCCGACGCCCGCCCGCAGGCGGGTGTGCAGCCGTGCAACCGCCGAAGGCGGCTCTTGGCACGGCGCTGACCGCGATGATCGAGTTGGTCTAAACCAACCCCGCAGTCGAAAGCTGAATTATAAGTAAAAAGCCCTTTTGTATGGCAGATCGCGAAGCCATACAAAAGGGCTTTTTATCGTTTCTGAAAAGGAAAATTGACTAGCGAGGCAGAATGCTGTCAAAACGCACAGAGCAGAGTGACTTGCCGATTGTATCAATTCCCGCTGTTTGCAGCAGGATTCCCAAATGCAAAAAAAGAAGAGCGGAAGCATTTGCTTCCGCTCTTCTTCATTATGGATTCGTTTGCTCTTACAGCATATTCAGCACGAGCGTCAGGACGATGAACGCAGCGCCGACCCACTTGGTGGCACGCGCAAGACGGGCATCCGTGCTCTTGGCCTTGTTCTTGGCCATGAAGGAATCGGCCACGCCGCCGATCGCACCGCTTAAGCCGGCGGACTTGCCGCTCTGGAACAGGACGATGCCGATGACGATGAGACCGCAGAGAAGCTGAAGAATCGTAACGAATAAAGTCATGGTGAAAACCTCCAAATTGTTGAACGTGTGATCACGCTATATTCACAGGTACTCATAATACCATAGAAAGGTGCGGAAAGCAAGCCTATTTTTCAATTTCTGCCGCTTTCTGCGCTCAGAGCATTGCGACCTTGGGGTGCGGCAGGCTGATGGACGGAGCCTCGGGCGGCTGCGGCTTTTTCGGGGGGGCCACCTGCGCGTGCAGCGCGCGCTGCGCCGCGGTGAGCATCAGCTTGATGCGGTTGAGCTGGTTCACTTCGCTCGCGCCGGGGTCATAGTCGACAGCGACAATGTTTGCGCCGGGATAGGCCGCGCGCAGCGCCTTGATGACGCCCTTGCCGACCACATGGTTGGGCAGGCACGCAAACGGCTGGATGCACACGATGTTCGGCGTGCCGGAGGTGATGAGCTCTGCCATCTCACCGGCGAGGAACCAGCCCTCGCCGTACTGGTTGCCGATTGAAAGGAAGGGCTTGGCAAGCTCCGCCACATGGTTGATGGCCATGGGGGGATCAAAGCGCTTGCTGGCCTTCAGCGCTTCGATCGCGGGGCGGCGCATGCGCTGAAGTGCCGGAATGCCGAGCTTGGCGCTGGCCGAAGCTGTCCACCCCTTTCCAAGGTGGGTGTGCTTGAAGTCCTGCTCATAGATCGTGGCGGCAAAGAAATCGAGAAGATCGGGAACGACCGCCTCTGCGCCCTCGCGCTCCAAAAGGTCGACGACGTGGTTGTTGGCGAGCGGCATGTACTTGACTAGAATCTCACCGACAACGCCGACGCGGGGCTTGCGGATCGTTTCGTCGATGGGGAAGGCGTCGAAGTCCTCGACAATGCCGCGGCAGAGCTGGGCGTAGCGGTACTTGGGATGCTCGCTCGTGAGCGAGTCGATGCAGATGTCGCGCCACTTGCGGTGCAGCGCGTTCGCGCTGCCTTTTTCGAGCTCATACGGGCGCACGCGGTACAGGCAGCGCATCAGCAGGTCACCAAGCACGATACCGTGCGCGGCGTCCAACAGCAGTGACGGCGAGATGCGGAAGCCCTCGTTCGTCTCCATGCCGTTGGCGTTGAGCGAGATGACAGGGATGTGTTCAAGGCCCGCTTTTTTGAGCGCGCGGCGGATGAAGGCGATGTAATTGCTCGCGCGGCAGCAGCCGCCGGTCTGCGACATGATCAGGGCGAGGTGGTCGGTGTCGTACCGGCCGGAGGTCACGGCCTCCATCAGCTGGCCGACCGCCGTGATCGAGGGATAGCAGGCGTCGTTGTTGACGTACTTGAGGCCCGCGTCGATGGCGGCGCGGTCGTCGTTTTGCAGTACCTCAAAATTATAGCCGTGGTGGCGGAAGATAGGCTCGAGAATGTCAAAATGGATGGGACTCATCTGGGGGGCGAGGATGGTGTAGTGCTGCTTCTGCATCTCCTTGGTGTAGTAGACGCGCTCGAACGGCTGTACGTGAGAGGTCGAATGGATCCCGCGCTCGCGCCGCATGGCGACGGCGGCGAGCAGCGAGCGGATGCGGATGCGCACCGCGCCGAGGTTGTTGACCTCGTCAATCTTGAGGCAGGTGTAGAGCTTGCCGCCCTGCTCCAAAAGCTCGCAGACCTCATCGGTCGTGACGGCATCGAGACCGCAGCCGAACGAGTTGAGCTGAATGAGCTCAAGATCGTCGCGCCCGCAGACGAATTCCGCCGCGGTGTAGAGGCGGGAGTGATAGACCCACTGGTCATTCACGCGCACGGGGCGCTTGGGGACAAAGTCGATGGGCAGGCAATCCTCGGTCAGCACCGTCAGGCCGTAGGCCGCGATGAGCTCGGGGATGCCGTGGTTGATCTCGGGGTCGACGTGGTAGGGACGTCCGGCGAGCACAATGCCGCTGCCGCCGTTTTTCTCCATGTCGGCGAGTGCCTTCGCGCCCGCGGCGCGGACGTCGGCCTTGGCCCTGCGCTGCTCTTCCCACGCGAGGTGGGCGGCATGGCGCGTTTCCTTTTCAGGAATGTTCCATACTTCCTTACAGAACTGGACGAGACGGTCGGAGGCGACCTTCTCGTTCGTGAAAGCGAGGAAGGGATGCAGGTAGCGCACGGAGCCGTCGGTCACGGCTTCGACGTTGTTCTTGATATTCTCGGGATATGAAACGACGATCGGGCAGTTGAAGTGGTTCTGCGCGCCCGGCACTTCCTGATGTTCGTAGAACACGCAGGGGTGGAAGATGGTCTTGACGCCGTGGTCGATAAGCCACTGGGCGTGACCGTGGGCGAGCTTGGCAGGATAGCACTCAGATTCCGACGGAATGCTCTCCATGCCCAGCTCGTAGATCGCGCGCGTGGAGAACGGGGAGAGGATGACGCGGAAGCCGAGGTCGCGGAAGAACGTCGCCCAGAACGGGTAGTTTTCATACATGTTCAGCACGCGCGGGATGCCGATCTCGCCGCGCGGCGCATTTTCCGGCTCGAGCGGGGGATAGGCGAACATGCGCTCACGCTTGTAGGCGAAGATATTTTCGCCGGGTTTGGCAGCGCTTTCGCCGCGCAGGGCTTTTTCGCAGCGGTTGCCGCTCACATGGCGGCGGCCGCCGGGGAAGACGCTGACCGTGAGCATGCAGTGGTTCTGGCAGCCCTGACAGCGTGCGGCAGAGGTCTTGTACGTGAGCTGCTCGATCTCCTCAAGCGGGAGCATTGTGCTCTGCTGCCCGTGGTAGCGGTCGCGCGCGAGCAGTGCCGCGCCGAACGCGCCCATGATGCCCGCGATGTCGGGACACGTGACCTGCGCGCCGGAGATACGCTCAAACGCGCGCAGCACGGCCTCGTTGAAGAACGTGCCGCCCTGTACGACGACGTGCGAGCCGAGCTCGCTCGCGTCGAAGAGCTTGATGACCTTATAAAGAGCGTTCTTGATGACGGAGTAGGCAAGGCCGGCGGAGATATCGGAGACGCTTGCGCCCTCCTTCTGTGCCTGTTTGACGTTGGAGTTCATAAACACCGTGCAGCGCGTGCCGAGGTCCACGGGGGCCTTGGCAAAGAGCGCTTCGTGCGCGAATTCCTGCGCCGTCATGCCAAGAGAGTTGGCGAAATTTTCGAGGAACGAGCCGCAGCCGGACGAGCAGGCCTCGTTCAGAAGCACCGTGTCGACCGCGCCGTCCTTGAGCTTGATGCACTTCATGTCCTGCCCGCCGATATCGAGCACGCAGTCGACCTTGGGGTCGAAGAACGACGCGGCGGTGCAGTGGGCGATGGTCTCGACCTCGCCCTCGTCGAGCGAGAACGCGGACTTGAGCAGCGTTTCGCCGTAGCCCGTGGAGCAGGAGCGCGCGATATGTGCGCCTGCGGGAAGATGCTCGCGCAGCGTATGTACCGCCTGCATGGCAGTCTTGATGGGATTGCCCTGATTGTTGGCGTAGAACGAGTACAAAAGCTCGCCCTTTTCGCCAACTAACGCGAGCTTTGTCGTCGTCGAGCCCGCGTCGAAGCCGAGAAAGCAGTCGCCATTATACGTTGCAAGATCGCCGCGCGGCACGACCGCCGTATGGTGACGGGTGCGGAAGGCCTCGAGGTCGGCTTCGTCTTCAAAGAGCGCCGGCAGGCGCTTTAATTCAAAATCCATCTGCACGCCGCTGTCGAGACGCTTGATGAGCGCGCTGAGCGGCTGCGCCTTGGCGGGCGTTTCGTCGATGGCCGCGCCGGTGGCGGCGAAGAGATGGGAGTTTTCGGGGTCAATGGTCGTCTCATCCGTCAGCTTCAGCGTGCGGATAAACGCGGCCTTGAGTTGGGGGAGGAAGTGCAGCGGCCCACCTAAGAACGCGACATGGCCGCGGATGGGCTTGCCGCAGGCAAGGCCCGAAATGGTCTGGTTGACGACCGCTTGGAAGATCGAGGCGGCAAGGTCGGCCTTCGTCGCACCCTCGTTGATGAGGGGCTGGATGTCCGTCTTGGCGAACACGCCGCAGCGCGCGGCGATGGGGTAGATCTGCTGATAGTGCGCGGCCTCGCGGTCGAGACCCGAGGCATCGGTCTGCAGCAGGGCGGCCATCTGGTCGATAAACGAGCCGGTGCCGCCGGCGCAGACGCCGTTCATGCGCTCTTCGAGCCCACCTTTGAAGTAGATGATCTTGGCATCCTCGCCGCCGAGTTCGATGGCGACATCCACCTGCGGCGCGACGCGCTCGAGCGCCTGCGCGACGGCGACGACCTCCTGCACAAAGGGGATGCCGAGCGCCTTGGCAAGGTTGATCGCGCCGGAGCCGGTGGCGCGCAATTCGAGCGCGCACTCGCCGAGCGCTGCGCGCGCCTGCTTGAGTAAGTCGGACAGTGCGCGCTGTGTGTGGGACAGATGGCGCTGGTACTGCCCGAAGATCATTTGTCCGTTTTCATCCAGCACGACGAGCTTGACCGTAGTGGAGCCTACGTCGATGCCTGCTTGATACGTTTTCATGGGGAACCTCTCTTTTCATGTCGATGCGATTTGGCGGTAAAAGAGTCCCGCCGGATTTTCAGATTGTTATTATAATTGTATGCCGCAAAAGGACAAGAAGTAAAGTTTAGGGTCTGTTAAGAAAATGAACAAAAGTTTACAAATATTTTTGGCTTGACATACCTCGTAACTCTATGTATACTACAAGCATAGATACTCTATGTATCATCGGAGGTGCAACATGAAGAAAAAGAGCATTGACCACACGCAGCTTTTGCTGCTCAAGCTCCTCTCGACCGAGGACATGTACGGCTACCAGATCATTCTGGAGCTGGCGCGCCGCTCGAGCAATGTCTTCGAGATGAAGGAGGGCACGCTCTATCCCGTGCTGCACGGCATGGAGCGCGAGGGCTATGTGGAGGCCTATGAAAAGGCGGCGCCCACCGGCCGCGTGCGCAAGTATTATCACCTGACGCGCGCCGGCCGTGCCGCGCTCACCGAAGAGGAAAAGGCCTGGCAGGAGTACAGCGGCGCGGTGAACGCCGTGCTGCACTTTGCTTAAAAAAGGGTGAGGCTATGGACAGAAACGAGTATTGCGATCGCGTGCTCGCACAGGTCGGCCGGCTGACGAGCGATGAAGCAAACGATCTGAGAAATGAGCTTTCCGGGCACATCGAAGACCACGCTGAGATTTTGACGGCGCACGGCTACACGGAGGACGCGGCCTACGGGCGTGCGGTGGCGCTGATGGGAGACCCCGAGGAGACGGGCAGGGCCCTGCGCGAGCAGTACCGCCACTTCTGGCTCGTTATCGTGCAGCGCATCGCGATTTTCGTCACGATCGTCGCCTGCGTGCAGGGCTTTTTTATGCTGCCGATGCTCAGCGGCGTGTACGAGAGCCTCCGCGAGCGCGTGAGCCCGACGGTGAACAGCATTTCATGGGAAGAGCTCGACGGCGCGGCAGACCTGCACGAGCGCATCCCTATCGGGGACGATATTGTGCAGCTGAACCGCATCGAATACGGTGTGCGCGATGGAGAGCGGCAGGCGGTGCTTTGGGTGAGCAGCTATGACCGCATTCCGGGGCGAAAGGTCTATGAGCGCCTGTTCGAGACGATGTCACTGCAAAACGAGCGCGGCAAGACGGTGTACGATAGGGATGGTGTCCGGTATTCCAGTTGTTGGGGCAGCAGCGGCAGCTTGTATGTGCACTATGGCCAGCATACCGTGCCGCTTGAAGAGGGCGATACTTACGTGACGTTCGTCTACGACCGCTTCGGCGAGCGCATCGAGACGAGGATCGAGCTTCCGGAAGGGGGAACGCAGCCATGAAAAAGCAGAAGATCGAAAAGCGGCCGACGAGAGCGCGCCGCGCGGTCAAGAGCGTTGTCATCATGCTCTGCGCGCTGCTCATCTGCAATATGCTCGGCGGCGGACACCTGACGCGCGCCATGGCTCTGCGCGATGGCGAACAGCGCTACGGCGTGTATGAAAAGACGCACGAGATCACATCCCTTCCCGCCGAGAACATCTATAAGACGCTGCGCGTCACGCTGATGGCCAGCGAGAATGTGACCTATTGCGGCGCGAGCCATTTCTACACCTTGCTTGGCTGGCAGGACGATTTCGGTGTGCCGCTTGACTGCTCAGACGGTGAGAGCATTCACGCGGGCTGGTGGGATATGGCGCGCAACGGCGTCGTAAGGGATATCTTTTACTGGGGACGCGTCGACGATGCCGCGGTCGATAGCGCCGTGATCGAGCGATACCGCGCGGTTTCACAAGATGAAAACGGGGACTACACCTTTGAGAAACGCGAAGCATTCGCCGCTGAGTTGATTGAAGACGGCGATTATCGGTATTTCCTCACTGGCGGAGTGGCGACAGAGGCCAACTATGGCGACTATGGATGGGATCGGGTGTATTTTGTCGGATACGACGCCTCAGGCGCAGAAGTGCTGCGCTATGAGATCGAGCGGCAGATGAGTACCTCGTTCGCTTAAAAGAAGATCAGGGAGCGCTGCGGCGATGCCGCGGCGCTCTTTTTGCCGAATAGTAAACAAAGATGAACTTTCGGTGAATTCTTCCGCGCACACGTTGACGGAAAAAAGCCAAAATGGTATCCTACTCTGGAATTCTTATTTTTATTTACTCAGAAAGAAGGCAGGATATGCTGAAGCTGCAACAGATCGTCAAGGATTATCAGGCGGGCGACACCACCGTCCACGCCCTGCGCGGCGTGAGCTTACAGTTCCGCGAGAGCGAGTTTGTCGCCATCCTCGGCCATTCGGGCTGCGGCAAGACGACGCTGCTCAACATCATCGGCGGCCTTGACCACTACACGAAGGGCGATCTCATCATCGGCGGCAGATCGACAAAGGACTTTTCCGACGCCGACTGGGACAGCTACCGCAACCACTCCATCGGCTTTGTCTTCCAGAGCTATAACCTCATTCCGCACCAGACGGTATTGAGCAACGTGGAGCTGGCGCTCACGCTCTCGGGCGTGAGCAAGTCAGAGCGCCGCGAGCGCGCGAAAAAGGCGCTCGAGAGCGTGGGCCTTGGCGACCAGCTCGACAAAAAGCCGAACCAGATGTCTGGCGGCCAGATGCAGCGCGTCGCCATCGCACGAGCGCTCGTCAACGATCCGGACATTCTGCTCGCCGACGAGCCGACCGGCGCGCTCGACAGCGAGACGAGCGTGCAGGTGATGGAGATCTTGAAAGAGATCTCCAAGGACCGTCTCATCATCATGGTGACGCACAACCCCGAGCTTGCCGAGACCTACGCGAGCCGCATTGTGCGCTTAAAGGATGGCGAGATCGTGGACGACAGCGCGCCCTATGCCGGCGGAACGGAAAAGCCCGCGGCGCAGGGAAAGGAGAAAAAGCCATCGATGGGCTTTGGCACGGCGCTGTCGCTGTCGCTCAACAACCTGATGACGAAAAAGGGACGGACGTTTTTAACGGCCTTTGCCGGCAGCATCGGTATTATCGGCATCGCGCTCATTCTGTCGCTGAGCAATGGCATCCAGACCTATATCGACCGCGTGCAGGAAGATACGCTATCGAGCTATCCCTTGACCATCGAGGCTGAGAGCATGGACATGTCCAGCATGGTCAGTTCGATGATGGGCGTCCATGCGCAGGACGAGGGCGACGGGGAGCAGCATGACCTCGACGCCGTGTACTCCAACAACATTATGTACGATATGATGAGCTCGTTTGCCTCGGCGGAGACGCAGACAAACAACTTGAAGGATTTCAAGACCTATTTGGAGGACGACAACGAGCTTTCGCAGCATATCAGTTCCATTTCCTATGACTACGACCTCGGCATGAGCATCTATGCCAAGGACACCGACGGCAAGGTCTTCAAGTCCGACGTGACGGAGCTTTTGCAGACCTGCATGAGCGAGCTCTACGGCGGCGATTACAGCAGCTATTTCGAGCGCTTCGGCTCGGCCTACTCCGCGATGGAGACCTGGGAGCAGATGCTCCCGCCGCAGGATAGCGGCAGCGGCGGGCTCGTGGGCGACCTCCTGCACGAGCAGTATGACCTCATTTACGGTTCCTGGCCGCAGAATTACGACGAGGTCATGCTTATCGTCAACAAGGACAATGAAATTTCCGACCTTGTCATCTATTCGCTCGGCCTGAGCGCACAGGACGAGGTCGTGGAGTCGATGCAGCACATGCTCGACGGCTCGGAATTCGACAGCAAGGACATCCAGAGCTGGAGCTATGAAGACCTGTGCAATATGAGCTTCAAGATCGTCCTGCCCGCTGAGCGCTACCAGTACGATTCCGCAAGCGGCACATATACCGACGTCAGCACGACGGACACGGGGCTCGACTTCCTCTATAACTCCGACGATGTCGGCACGCGCGTGAAGATCGTCGGCATCCTGCGCCCGAACGAGAACGCAGTGTCCTCCATGCTCTCCGGCGCGATCGGCTACACGTCCGCGCTGACGGACTACCTCGTCGAAAAGGCGGGACAGACCGAGATTTTGCAGAAGCAGAAAGAAGACCCCGATACCGACGTTATCCTCGGCCTGCCGTTCCTGACCGATGACTACTCCGTGAGCGACGAGCAGAAGGAAGCGGACGTGACGGACTATCTCGAGGGCCTTTCCGTCACCGAGCGCGCCGCAGCCTACACCGCGATGATGAGCGTGCCGAGCAAGGAGTATCTCTCCGCCATCGTGGACCAGCAGATGGGCTCGCTCGACCGCGCGAGCATCGAGCAGATGGTCATTTCGACCTACGCCCAGCAGATGAGCGTGGATGAGGCGACCGTCAAGTCCTATATTGCGCAGATGGACGACGAGACGCTTTTCGGCTACGTGGAGCAGTCTATCCGCGAGCAGGTGACAGAGCAGTACGCCGCGGGCGTGCAGGCGCGGCTTGCCAACATGACGAGCGACCAGCTCGCCATGGCGCTCGATCTGGCGCTCGAAAAATCGCCCGCCGTCACGCCGCTGACGAGCGAGCAGTACAACTGGCTTTATGATAACTACATGCCTGCGACGGTCTCGAACGGCACGTATGAGGACAATCTGAAGCTGCTTGGTGACGTCGACCTCGCAAGTCCCAAGACCATCAACATCTACGCCTCGACCTTTGCCGACAAGGACGCCATCGCCGATGCGATCGAGCAGTACAACAGCAGCGTTTCCGAGGATGACCAGATCGACTACACCGACTATGTGGCGCTTCTGATGAGCTCGGTCACGACGATCATCAACGCCATCAGCTATGTGCTTATCGCATTCGTCGCGATCTCGCTCGTCGTGTCGAGCATTATGATCGGCATCATCACGTATATCTCGGTCCTCGAGCGCACGAAGGAGATCGGCATTCTGCGCGCCATCGGCGCGAGCAAGCGCGATATCTCGCGCGTGTTCAACGCGGAGACGCTCATCGAGGGCTTCTGCTCGGGTGCCATCGGCATCGGCATCACGCTGCTGCTCATCATCCCGATCAACCTCGTCGTGCACCACTTGACGGGGATCGAGAGTCTCAACGCCATCTTGCCGGTGGCGGGCGGCGCGGCGCTCGTGGTCATCAGCATGGCGCTCACGTTTATCGCGGGCCTCATCCCCTCCGGCATCGCCGCGCGCAAGGACCCTGTCGAAGCGCTGCGCACCGAATAACACGATATTTGACCTTCAAAAAGGACGTTTTCCGACGGAAAACGTCCTTTTTCTCTTTTACCGCGATTTTACAAAAGGCGACTTTCTGATTTTACAACCTGCCTTTATGATGGCAAATGTAGCAAGGAACAACATCTTGGAAAAATGGAAAGGAAGTATTTCAAATGAAAAAGTTTCTCACTCTTGCGCTGACCGCTGTCATGGCGCTGAGCCTGCTGACCGCCTGCGGCAGCAAGAACGACAACAGCGCCGACACCAACACTGACGGCAGCAACACCGAAACGACCCTCTCCGGCACCGTCTCGACCGACGGCTCCACCTCAATGGAAAAGGTCATCAACTCTCTTGGCGAATCCTTCATGGCCATGAACAAGGACGTGAAGTTCACCTATAACCCCACCGGCTCGGGCTCCGGCATTCAGGCCGTTAGCGAAGGCCGCTGCGACATCGGCCTTTCGAGCCGTGCGCTCAAGGATGACGAAAAGGCCTCCGGCCTTGTTGAGACCGTCGTCGCGCTCGACGGCATCGCCATTGTCGTGAACCCCGAGAACCCTGTCTCCGATCTCGACATTGACACCATCGCCAAGATCTACACCGGCGAGATCACCAACTGGAAGGACGTCGGCGGCAACGACGCCGAGATCGTGCTCATCGGCCGTGAGGCCGGCTCCGGCACGCGTGACGGCTTCGAGTCCATCACCGACACCAAGGACGCCTGCCAGTACCGTCAGGAGCTTACCTCCACGGGCGACGTCATCAACACCGTGTCCCAGAACCCCGACGCCATCGGCTATGCCTCCCTCTCCGCGGTCGGCGACAGCGTCAAGGCGCTGACAGTCGGCGGTGTGGAAGCCACGGAGGCGACCGTCAAGGACGGCAGCTATGTGGTCCAGCGTCCGTTCGTGCTCGTCACGAAGGAGGGCACCGAGCTTTCCCCCGCGGCACAGGCCTTCTTCGACTACGCGCTGTCCGCTGACGCGGCAAGCATCATCGCCGCTGCCGGTGCGGTCGCAGCCAACTAACAGAACACAGGAACCATCACGGGAGGCGGCGTGAGCCGTCTCCCGCTGACAGCAAAAAGAGGAAACAATTATGGCGCAGAGGAAAAAAATGTTTGAAGCCGTCGTCCACGGTATTTTTCTGCTTCTCGGCCTCATTACGGTCGGATGCGTGCTGCTGATCACGGTGTATCTCATCATCTCCGGCATCCCGGCCATTCAGAAGATCGGCCTTGTGCCGTTTCTCACGGGCAAGGTGTGGTCGTCGACGTCGGCGGAGCCGAAGTACGGCATTCTGCCCTTTATTTTAACGAGTGTTTACGGCACGGCAGGCGCGATCGTCCTCGGCGTGCCCATCGGTTTTTTGACGGCGGTGTACCTCTCCAAGGTCGCGCCCAAGAAGGTCCGCACCGTGCTGGAGGCCGCCGTCAGCCTGCTCGCGGGGATCCCGTCGGTCGTGTACGGCCTTGTCGGTATGCTGGTGCTCGTGCCTGCCATCCGCAAGACGTTCCACCTGCCGGACGGCGCAAGCCTGTTTGCGGCCATCATCGTGCTTTCCGTCATGATCCTGCCGTCGATCATCAAGGTGAGCGTCACGGCGCTCGAGGCCGTTCCGCATGAATATGAGGACGCCTCGCTTGCCCTCGGTGCGACTGAGGTCGAGACCTATTTCCGCGTCTCCGTTCCGGCGGCAAAGAGCGGCATCGCCGCGGCGGTCGTGCTCGGCGTGGGGCGCGCCATCGGCGAGGCGATGGCAGTCATGATGGTCTCGGGCAACGTGTCGAATATGCCAACGTCGATCTTTGAGAGCGTCCGCTTTCTCACCACGGCGGTCGCAAGCGAGATGTCGTATTCGAGCGGCTTGCAGCATCAGGCGCTGTTTTCCATTGCGCTCGTGCTGTATCTTTTCATCCTGCTCATCAATGCGGCGCTCAACTTCTTCTTAAAGCGCGACAAGGAGGGTAACTGATGCTGAAAATGCAGTCCTCGGCCCGCCGCAAGGCCTATATCACGGCGATGAAGCTCCTGATGGGCGTCGCCGCAGTATTGACTTGTGCGCTCGTAGTCGGTATGATTGGTTATATATTGGGCAACGGCATTCCGAACGTCACCTGGGAGATGCTCTCCACCGCGCCGAGCTATCTTGCCAGCCGCGTCGGCATCCTGCCGGACATCCTGAGCACGCTCTACATCGTCATCGCGACGCTTTTAATCGTGCTGCCGCTCGGCGTGGGCGCGGCCATCTACTTAAATGAATACGCCGCGAACAAAAAGCTCGTCTCCGTCATCGAATACGCGTCGGAAACGCTCTCCGGTATCCCGTCGATCATCTACGGCCTTGTCGGCATGCTGATCTTCTGCAAAAACGGCACGTCGCTTCTTGCGGGTGCGCTGACGCTGACGATCATGAACCTGCCGACCATCATGCGCACGACACAGGAGAGCCTCAAGACCGTACCGCAGAGCTACCGCGAGGGCGCGTTCGGCCTGGGCGCGGGCAAATGGCGCACCATCCGCACGGTGGTGCTGCCAAGCTGCGTGGACGGTATCGTGACGGGCTGTATCCTGTCGATCGGACGCATCCTCGGCGAGTCGGCGGCGCTCTTATTCACGGCGGGCTCGGCGCACATGCTCTACAACTTCTTTGAGGGCATGCACAACGCGGGCGCGACGCTGACGGTGGCGCTGTACTTCTACGCCAAGGAGTCGAGCGATACGGGGGTGGTGTTCGCCATCGCGGCCATTTTGATGCTGCTGACGATGCTCATTAACCTCATCGCCGATCTGGTCGGCCGATACTTCAGGAGGAAACAGCAATGATACGACCTGTCAACGGAAGCGGCATGAAGCGCATGGCGCTCTTAAATGACCTTTCCTGCTTCGGCAAGTGTTCGCTGAGCGTGGCCATGCCCATCCTCTCTTCCTACGGGGTGGAGACGGTACCGCTGCCGACGGCCATTTTATCGACGCACACGGCGGACGGCTTCGGCAGCTACGTCATGCGCGATATGACGGACGAGATGAAGGCCTTTGCCGCGCACTGGAGACAGCTTCAAATCAAATTCGACGGCATCTGCATGGGCTTTTTCGGCTCGGTGGAGCAGATGCATTTTGCAAAAGATTTCCTCCGCGACTTTGCGGGGGAGGATACCATCGTTGTGGTCGACCCCGTGCTCGGCGACAACGGCGCGCTGTACGGCTGCTTTACCGAAGAGTACGTGCAGGCGATGCGCGCGCTGTGCGAGAGCGCACAGCTCATCACGCCCAACCGCACGGAGGCGGCGCTTCTCGCGGGCTGCGGGATGGACGCACCGATAGAAACGCTTCTTAAAGCGCTCACGGTGGAAAATGTCATCATCACCGGCGTCCACCGCGGGGAGGAGATCGGCTACTGCGCGCGGCTGAACGGGCAGTATATGGAAATTTTCAAGCCCTGCCTTCCGCAGACGCTGCATGGCACGGGTGATGTGTTCGTCTCCGCCCTGTGCGGCGAGCTGATGAACGGTAAAGGCATGCCGCAAGCCCTGAAAGACGCGGCGGAATTCTGCGACGACTGCGTGCAGAGAACGGCAAAACGCGGCGAGAGCCACTGGTACGGCCTCGCCTTTGAAGACAAATTGAAAGAGGGGAGAGGGCTATGAACAACATCCTTTCCGTTGAGAATCTGTGTCTGTGGTACGGGCGCCATCAGGCGCTCAAGGACATCAACATTGAAATTCCCGAAAAAAGCATTACGGCGCTCATCGGCCCGAGTGGCTGCGGCAAGTCGACGTTTTTAAAGACGCTCGACCGCATGAACGATTTGCTCCCCGATGTGAAGATCACGGGCAGCGTCCTCTATAAGGGCGAGGACATTTTTGACCCGTCCGTCGATGTGAGCGAGCTTAGGCGTCAGGTGGGTATGGTGTTCCAGAAGCCGAACCCCTTCCCAATGAGCATTTACGACAACATTGCCTACGGTCCGCGCACGCACGGCGTGAAGAACAAGGCAAAGCTCGATGAGATCGTTGAAAAATCCCTGCGCGGCGCGGCGATTTGGGACGAGGTCAAGGACCGCCTGAAGAAAAACGCGCTCGGTCTCTCCGGCGGCCAGCAGCAGCGCCTTTGCATCGCCCGCGCGCTCGCGGTCGAGCCCGAGGTGTTGCTGATGGACGAGCCGACAAGTGCGCTCGACCCCATTTCGACGTCGAAGATCGAAGAGCTCGCGATGGAGCTCAAGGAGAAGTACACCATCGTCATCGTCACGCACAACATGCAGCAGGCGGTGCGTATTTCCGACCACACGGCGTTCTTCCTGCTCGGCGAGCTCGTAGAGTACGGCGAGACGGAGAAGCTCTTCTCCCAGCCGCAGGACAAGCGGACAGAAGATTACATCACGGGGAGGTTCGGTTAAATGAGAAGCCGGTTTGATGAACAGCTTGCGCTTTTGAACCGCGAGCTCATTGAGATGGGCGCGCTGTGCGAGGAGGTCATCGCCCTTTCGGCACAGGCGTTGACGGAGGGCAACGCGGAGCTGGCCGCGCGCGTCGCACCGCTCGATCAGGAGATCGACCGCAAGGAGCGCGAGATCGAGTCGCTGTGCCTAAAGCTTCTTTTGCAGCAGCAGCCCGTGGCAAAGGACCTGCGCCAGATCTCGGCGGCGCTCAAGATGATCACGGACATGGAGCGCATCGGCGACCAGGCCGAGGATATTGCCGAGATCATCACGTTCCTCGGCGGGCGCGGTGCGGAAAACAGTAATCTCCTGCGCGAGATGGCGCGCTCGACCATCAAGATGGTGACCGAGAGCGTGGACGCCTATGTCAAGCACGACACGGCGCTTGCCGATCAGGTCATCGCTGAGGACGACACCGTGGACGACTATTTCGCGCGCGTGAAGAAGGACCTTATCAAGCGCATCGCGCAGGACCCTGATGATGGTGAATTCGCACTCGACCTGCTGATGATCGCCAAGTATTTTGAGCGCATCGGCGACCATGCGACGAACATCGCCGAATGGGTCATTTTCTCTGTGACAGGAGAGCATAAGGAGGGGTAAAGTATGATCTGGTGCGTGGAAGACGATGCCAGTATCCGCGATATCGAGGTATATGCCCTGCAATCGACCGGCTTTGAGGCCAAGGGCTTTGAAGACGGTACCTCGTTCTGGGAGGCGCTGCGCACGGGAAGACCCGAGCTTGTCGTGCTCGATGTGATGCTCCCCGGCATCGACGGGATGGAGCTGCTGCGCCGCATGCGCGCGGACGCGGCGCTTTCCGATATCCCTGTCGTCATGGCGACGGCCAAGGGCGCGGAATACGACAAGATCCGCGGTCTCGACCTCGGTGCAGACTACTATCTGACAAAGCCGTTCGGCGTGATGGAGCTCGTCTCCTGCGTCAAAGCGGTGCTGCGCCGCTGTGGCACAAAGAGCGCATCCCAGTTCCGCTGCGGCGGTCTGGTGCTCGACGAAGAGAGCCACACCGTCACGGCGGATGGAGAGAGCGTCGCGCTGACATACAAGGAATTCGAACTGCTGCGCCTGTTCCTCTCGCATCCCGGCACGGCGTTTTCGCGCGACCAGCTCATGGCGGACGTGTGGGGCACGGACTACTGCGGCGAGACGCGCACGGTGGACATGCACATCCGCACGCTGCGGCAGAAGCTCGGCGCGTACGGCGAGAAGATCGAGACCGTGCGCGGCGTGGGCTACCGGATGGAGGGCAAGGCATGACAAAAAAGATCTTTCACTCCATCCTGCTTGTGGCGGGCACGGTGCTGCTGGCGAGCCTGCTCGTCATCATGGGCTGCCTGTACGAATACTTCGGGAGCGTCGAAAAAAAGCAGCTGCGCGACGAGCTGGAGCTTGCCGCCGTCGCCGTGAAGGAAAACGGGACGGAGTATCTCTCTCAGCTCTCCTCCGAGCGCTACCGCCTGACGTGGATCGAAAACGACGGTACGGTGCTCTACGACACCGTGACCGATGCCGAAAGCCTTGAAAATCACGCCGACCGCGTGGAGGTCAAGCAAGCGCTGGAATACGGCGAGGGCGAGAGTACGCGCTATTCCTCGACGCTGCTGCAAAAGACGATGTACTGCGCGGAAAGGCTCGCGGACGGGAGCGTGCTGCGCATTTCGATGAGCCGCGCGACGGCGGGTGTGCTGCTCGTCGGCATGGGGCAGCCCATTTTAGTGGTGCTGATCGTGGCGCTGATCCTGTCCTCTGTTTTAGCCAAGAGCCTGTCGCACCGCATCGTCCAGCCGCTCAACAAGCTGGACCTTGAGCATCCGCTTGAAAATGACGCCTATGAAGAGCTCGCCCCGCTGCTCGGGCGCATCAACCGCCAGCACTTGCAGATCGACGAGCAGATGGACGAACTTCAGCGCCAGCAGACGGAATTTTCGCAGATCACAAGCAGCATGCGCGAAGGGCTTGTGCTGCTCGATGAAAAAGAGCATGTGCTGAGTATCAACCCCGCGGCGGAAAAGCTCTTCGGCACGGACGAGAGCTGCGTCGGGCAGGACTTTTTGACCATCGACCGCAGCCACGACATGAGCCTTGCCATCGAGCGCGCCATGGACGAGGGGCACAGTGAGGCGCGCGTGGAGCGCGGCGGCCGTATCTGGCAGTTTGACGTCAGCCGCATCGGCGCAAGCGGCGCGGCGGTCGGCGCTGTGTTGCTGGCTTTCGACATCACCGAGCGCGAGACAGCGGAGCAGACGCGCCGTGAATTCACGGCGAACGTGTCGCACGAGCTCAAAACGCCGCTGCAAGGCATCATCGGCAGCGCGGAGCTGCTGGAAAACGGCATGGTGAAGCAGGAGGACGTCCCCCGCTTCGTCGGCCACATCCGAAAAGAAGCGCAGCGCCTTGTCACGCTGATCGGCGACATCATCCGCCTGTCCCAGCTCGACGAGGGCGACGAAATGCCGCGCGAGACGGTCGACCTGCTCACGCTTTCGCAGGAGGCGGCGGACGATCTTAAGACCGCGGCGGCGGAGAAGCACATCGCGATTGCCGTCGAGGGCAGGAGCGAGACCATCGGAGGCGTACGGCGGCTTTTGTACGAGGTCATCTATAACCTCTGCGACAACGCCATCAAGTACAACGTCGAGGGTGGCAGCGTGACCATGAGCGTCGGTGAACGGGACGGCAAGGTGTTCGTCTCCGTGGCCGATACGGGCATCGGCATCGCGCCGGAGCACCAGAGCCGCATCTTCGAGCGCTTCTACCGTGTGGACAAGAGCCACTCGAAGGCAAGCGGCGGCACGGGCCTCGGCCTTTCCATCGTCAAGCACGCCGTGCAGTACCATCACGGTACAGTCGAGCTTCATAGCGAAGAGGGCAAGGGCACGACGATCTGCATCCTGCTGCCGAAGGAGTAAGTGAATAGTAAGAGAGCCGCAGGCACAGCCTGCGGCTCTCGGTTTAGTTGACGATTCTCAATAATTCTCCGCGTGGACTTCGAAGTAGCTCTGGGGGTGGTTGCAGGTGGGGCAGACGTCGGGGGCCTTGGTGCCGACGACGATGTGGCCGCAGTTGCGGCACTCCCAGACCTTGACCTCGCTCTTTTCAAAGACCTTGGCGGTCTCGACGTTGCGCAGCAGCGCGCGGTAGCGCTCTTCGTGATGGCGCTCGATCTCGCCGACGAGGCGGAACTTCTGCGCCAGCTCGGGAAAGCCCTCTTCCTCTGCGGTCTTGGCGAAAGAATCGTACATGTCGGTCCACTCGTAGTTTTCGCCCTCGGCGGCGGAGAGCAGATTGTCGGCGGTGGAGCCGATGCCCTGAAGCTCTTTGAACCACATCTTGGCGTGCTCCTTTTCGTTGTCCGCGGTCTTCTGGAAGAGCGCGGCGATCTGCTCATAGCCCTCTTTCTTGGCCGTGGAGGCGAAGAAGGTGTACTTGTTGCGCGCCTCGGATTCGCCCGAGAAGGCGGTGCGCAGGTTCTGCTCGGTTTTGGTGCCGGAATACTTGTTGGTCTTCATGGTGAAATTCTCCTTTTCATCTTTCAAAATTTTCATGCTGCTCCTGCGCCTTGCGGCAGGCGGGGCAGAGATAGTGAATGCGAAGGTCGTAGGACTGGATGCGCGCGCCGAGCGCGGCTTCGATGTTGTGCGTCAGGTCGGTGAACTTGAAGTCTGCGAGCGCGCCGCAGCGGGTGCAGATCAGGTGATCGTGGCGCGTGGTGTTGTCGTAGCGGTCGGGCGCGCCGGGCTGCGACAGGCGGATGAGTTTGCCGTCCGCTACAAGCGCGTTGAGGTTGTTATACACCGTAGCTTGCGCGATTTTGGAATTTTTCTGCTTCATTTGCAGAAAAATTTGCTCGGCGGTCGGGTGCTCGGTGGAGCACAGGACGAGATCGAGAATCTGCTGGGCGTACTTGGTCATGTGTTTCTCCTAAATAAGAATTAGAATAATTCTTATTATGGCGATAAAAATAGAGTTGTCAAGCAAAGAATCAAAAATAGTTTGCGTCATGCGCGCACGCGCTGCGGCATACCCTTTATGGAAAAGGGGGAATGAGATGGACCAGACGATAGCATTCCTGGGCGGCGACGCACGCATGCGCCTGCTTGCCCAGATGATGGCTGCGGAGGGATACGACGTCTGCTCGTGGGAGCTGACCGGTGCGCCGAATAAACGGGCGCTGTGCGACGCGCTGAAAGCAGACATCATCGTCCTGCCGCTGCCGGCGGAGAAAAACGGCTATTTGAGCGGCACAGAGCTCACGATGGAGAGCCTGCTGCGCTCGCTGCGGCGCGAGCACCGCATTTTCGCGGGCAATGTGGGAAACGACGCGTCAACGCTTGCGCAGTCGTTGGGGCTTACGATCACGGACTACTTTGCCTCGGAAGAACTGAGCGTGCGCAACGCGATCCCGACGGCGGAGGGGGCCATCGAGGCGGCGATGAAGCACACGAGTGTCACGCTGCACGGCACGCCATGCCTCGTGCTCGGCTTTGGCCGCATTGGAAAGGTGCTCGCGCACGATCTGAGCGCGCTGGGAGCGAAGGTCAGCGTCAGCGCGCGCAAGCGGTCGGACCTTGCGTGGATCGACGCGTTCGGCTACGCGCCGCTGCACACGAACCGCCTCTCCGGCACGCTGGGGGAATTCCGCGTGGTGTTCAACACCGTGCCGCATCAGGTATTGGACGAAGCGCTCCTTGCCGAGCTGCCGCCGGACTGCCTGCTCATCGAGCTTGCGAGCGCGAGCGGCTTTGACATGGACGCGGTCGAAACGCTGCGCCTTTCGTATCTCAAGGCAGGGGGACTGCCCGGGCGCGTCGCGCCGGAGACGGCGGCGCGGGCCATCAAAAAGACGTTATGTCGACTCATCAAGGAGGAAGCATGAAGATCGGATTTGCCTTTTGCGGCTCGTTCTGCAACCATCCCGAGCTGCTGAAACTCTACGAGGACATCGCGCGCGAGCATGAGATCGTCCCGATCTTGTCGGAAAATGCGGCGAAGTATTCCACGCGCTTCGGCACGGCGGAGGACTTCGTCACCCGCGTGGAGGCGCTGGCGGGGCGGAAGGCCGTGCGCAATATCGTCGAAGCCGAGCCCCTCGGCCCGCAGGGGGCGATGGAAGTGCTCGTCATCGCCCCCTGCACGGGAAACACGCTTGCCAAGCTCGCCCACGGCATCACGGACGGCGCGGTGACGATGGCGGCGAAGGGGCACCTGCGCAATGGCAAGCCCGTTGTGCTTGCCATTGCGACGAATGACGGCTTATCCGCGAGCGCGCCGAACATCGCGGCGCTGCTGAACCGCAAGAACTACTATTTTGTCCCCTTCGGGCAGGACAACGCCGAGGCGAAGCCCACGTCGCTGATCGCGGACTTTCGCAAAATTATCCCGACGGCCGAGGCGGCGCTGGAGGGAAGACAAATTCAGCCGATTTTGCTGTGAAACGAAAAAAGGCAGGAATTTCCTGCCTTTTTTGCGATGTAACAATAAACTTGCGCGCGATTTTTGTCAATGCTCGCTGAACTTGCTTGAAAAATCCCCCTCGCTTCTTTATACTTTGCCATAGAGAGAAGAGAGGAGGGAGCGTGAATGGACGAAGACCTGCGCGAGACAACAGAGCTTCCGGAGAGCGGAGGGACTGCGCCGAACGAAGAGAATGAGCCCGAGACGAAGAGCATCCGCTTTGTGCCCAGCGCCTATGACCCGCGCGGCATCGAGCAGTGGCTTTCTGAGCGCGCGGCGGAGGGGAAGCTCCTGCTCCGCTACGACGATTTTGTGATCGGCGAGCCGCGCGACTGCCGCTATCACCTGGAACCCGCCGCGGACGATGACGACCCCGACGAGCTGTTGCGCGAAAAGCGCGCCCGCCTGGGCTGGGAGTACGTCTGCCGGACGAAGGACGGCATCTTCTATATCTGGCGCGGTGACAGAACTGCGCACGTCCCCACGCCGAAGGACTGTACGGACTCCTATGGCTACCGCAGACTGTGCAAAAAGCTGCGCCGCAGCTATTTCCTGCCGATGATCTTCCTGGTGGTGGACATCTGGCTCGTCTATTTCCTTTTTAGTGCCTTGAGTCTCCCGGTGATGTCGTTCCTCACGATGGAAAAGAGCGAGGTCATTCAGTTTGTGTCCATTATCTTAGGCAGTATCCTCGGTATCCTGAGCGAGGCAAAGGAGAGAAACGAGATGTGGACGCTCAAGCGCGCGATGGAGGCGTGCGAGCGCGTGGAGAAGATGCCGCGCAACCGCTGGGCGAAAGCGAACCGCGCGCTTACGATCATTGCCGGTGTATTGGCGCTCGCGCTGATTTTCTGGCGAGTGGACGATACGGCCTACGGCGACAGCTATGACGAGCCGCCGCTGCCGTATATCGGGACCGAGATGCTCGGCGGCGAAAGGGGATCGGACTGGTATGGTGTGCGCGATCTCTCGACGCTGCTCGGCGGGCACGTGTACTCTGTCGGCGAAACGCCGTATGCGGGAACGATCGACACTTGGATGCAGTACAGCACGGAGCTTGACTTCTACGCCCCGCGTATCTCTGTGCTGGCAACGCCCTTGACACATGAACTGCGCGAATATTTCATGGAAGACAGTGCGCAGACGCTTTCGATTGACGGCTTTGACGAAGCGTACTACGCAGAATTTATCAAACCAAATACCCAGCTTCCCAATGAACCGGACGAAGTCCACCAGTTTCTTATCCTGCGCCGCGGGGGAGAGGTGCTTTACTTCCGCACCGAGGCGCCCGACAGCCTGCGCGAGCATCTGGACGAATTTGCAGACATCTTTAATCAGTACAGCGAATTAGCATAAAAAGAAGTGCGTTCCTAACGGGAACGCACTTCTTTTTTGCTATCTTGTCACTGCTCTAACTTTTTGAGCTCGTCGAGCTGGCCCTCCAGCGTGGTGAACGCCTCGGGCAGCTGTGCGACGGCAGCGTCCGCGCGCTTGAGCTCGTTCGACACGCTCTCGCAAGTCGCGCCGAGCGTCGAGAGCACCTGCTCGCAGTGCCCTCTGCATGCCGCGATCATTGCCTGCAAACGCTCCCGCGTGGCGGCGTCGAGCGCGTCGGCGCGCTCACGGGCGGAGAGCTCAATGTCGGCGATGTGCGCCTTGACGCGGCCGTATTCCTCGACCTGCGGGCGGAGCTCGTCAAGCTCGCTTAAAAGGCGCTTGCGCTCCTGCTCGGCGGCGGAAAGGCGTTCGGCGTGCTGCGCTTCCAGCTCGGCGATGCGCTGCTCGGCAGCCTCCTCGTTGGCTTTCAGCTGGCGGTCGCAGTCGGCCTTGGCGCTCGCGAGCTTCTGCGCGCCCTCTTCGATCTGCGCGCGCAGCTCGGAGATCGTCTCCTGCGCGGCGGTCAGACCCTTTTTGAGCGCGTCCTGCGCGCTGGACGCGGTCGAATAGGACTCGGCAAACTTGTCGCGCTCACGCTCGGCGGCGGCGAGCTTGTCGCGCAGCTCTGCATTCTCGCGGCAGAGGCCGTCGCTCTCCTGCTCGAGCGCTTCGATCTGCTGCTTGCTCTCGAGCGAGGTTTTTTCGATATAACGGATGACGTCATCGCGGTTGAAGCCGCCGAAGACGGAGCTCTTGAAGGTATTTTCCATGTTTCTCCCACCTTTTCCTTTGTCAAAGTTATGGTAACACAAACCCGCCGCGATGACAAGGAAAAAAGCGCGACCTCTTAAGGCCGCGCTTTTACGGTTTTATCGGAGAGGGAAGGAAAAGCTCTTGCCCTTCTTGGTGAAAGTAAAGCTCTCCTGCTCTTCGCCGCCGGCTTTGGTGCAGCGCACGCGCTCGGCGCTCACGCTGCCGCTGATGTTGCCGCAGGTGACGCTGTCGCTTGCGCGGACGTTGCCCTTGACCTCGCCGCAGCGGACGCTGTCGTTTGCGGACACGTCGCCGCCGACATTGCCGCAGGTGACGCTGTCGCTCGCGCGGACATTGCCCTGCACGTCGCCGGTGCAGTGCACACTGTCGCCCGCCTGCACATTGCCGCCGACATTGCCGCAGGTCACGTCATCGCCCGCGGTCACGTCGCCGCCAACGTCGGTGCAGGTCACGCTGTCACCGGCTCTGACGCTGCCGGAGATCGTCGAATCGGTGCAGACGACGGAAAAATCGCTGTAAATATCCTGCGCCGTGCCGGAAAAGTGCAGCTCGACGGTTTTACGGATCTCGTCGTATTTGTCGTGGCGGAACAGGCTACCCTGTTTCGGCTGGAGCAGCCGGTGCCCCTGGAAGAGCACGGCGTGGATGGCGTCGTCATCCTCCCACGGCAGCTCTGCCGCGATGGGTAAAATCTGGCTGTCCGCTTCTGCTTTTTGGGCGGTTTTTGCCATGCTTTCGCGTCCAAAGAGCTCGTCGAGGCTGAGCTCCAGCGTGTCGGCCAGCAGCGGCAAAAGCTGCAGGTCGGGGCAGCAGACATCGCCCTCCCACTTTGACACGGCCTGATTGCTCACACCGAGCTTGTTTGCCAGCGCCTCCTGTGTCAGTCCTTTTTCTTTACGGCGGCGCAGAATGCGCGCGCCCATTGTCGATTCTTCCAAGTTGTCTATCCTCCTGCACTGCATTATAATAGTAAAGTGAGCGTTGGAAACGCGATGAGCGGGTGTCCCGCGTCGAACGGGAAGTCAGGCGCCGACGTTTCCCTCATATTCAGGCAGCACATCGCGTGCAAACGCCTGATCGCCGATCGTAACATGTTGGTCCTTCCTTGCCCCGTGCTGCAGCCGCGGCTTTGAATCACCGGTTATGGACTCAGTATAGGGGGCATGGGGAGGATTGACAATGGCGCGGTGGTTGAATCGGGGAAAATCCTTTCCAACCGTCGGTTGGAAAATGAAATTTTCCCTGATTTTTCAAGAAAAACTCAGTGCCGGATGACGGTGATCTCGCCCATATCCTTGGTGTAGTCGACCACATGCTGGAGGAAAAGCTGCGTGATCGTGGAGGGGAGAAAGCCCTTTTTCACGGCGATGCCGATCTCGCGCGACTGCTTGACGTTGAGCGGCAGCGTGGCGACGCGGTAGCGTCCGGGCTTGATGAGCAGGCTGTGCACGATGCTGATGCCAAGTCCCGCCTCGACCATGGACAAGAGCGCGAAGTCGCTCGTCGTGTCATAGGTGACCTCGGGATGGATGTTGTAATGGTCGAGCAGACGGTTGAATTCGTAGTCTTCGATCTCCATCAGGCGCACGAAGTTCTCGTGCGGCAGCTGCTCGAGCGGGAAGACGGACGCGTCCGCCATTGGGTGATCCTTTGGGAGAATGGCGACCATCGTGTCGTGCAGGATGGTCGTCGTCTCAAAGTCGTTGGAGGCGGGGATGGCAAGAAAGCCGCAGTCGATCGCGCCGCGGCGCAGCCATTCGGAAATTTCATAATACTCGCCAGTCATCAGCTGGATCTGAATGTTGGGGTACGTCTGGTGGAAGTCCTTCAGAATTTCCGGCAGCAGGCTGATGGCAAGGCTTGTAAAGCACCCGAGGCGCAGCGTGCCGGACTGCACGCCATGCAGCTCGGACACGGCAAAGTTGAGGTCCTCATAGTCCTTGACGATCTCGCGGATCGTGGGCAGGAGCACCATGCCGTCGGAGGAGATCTCGATGCCGGAGTGGTTGCGCGTTAAGAGCTTGACCTGCCAGTCCTGCTCAAGATCGGAGATCATCTTGCTCACGGCGGACTGTGTATAGCCCAATTCGTTCGCCGCCTGAGTGATGCTGCCGGTCTCCACAGTGCGGAGATAGGCAATATATTTACGAATACTCATTATAAATGCCCTCAATAATCAACAATACCTCAAAGATTCCATTTTGGAATGCGCATATAAAAATATATTCGCTTTTCAAAACTGCTTTTGGATTATACAATATCAACAAAGAAAATTCAATGCCTACACACGGGATTTTCCAAGCAGTACAAAATTGTCAGACAAAATGTCGAATCAACAAGGAGGAAAACAGACATGATCCATTATTCCTGCATCGGTGCTACCGGTTATGTTTGCGGCGAAGTGCTCCGCATGATGGTCAACCACCACGAGGGAGAGCTTGTCAACGTGCTCGATACCTACGGTGTCGGCGATGCCATCTCTACGCATCATCCCGCTCTGCGCGGCTTCTATGATCAGGTCATCATGGACCTCACGGAGGAGAACGTCCGCGAGACCGCGAAGAAGAGCGATGTTATCATGATCCAGGTCCCCTCTGGCGACGTGGCCAAGTGGGCGGAGATCGTGCTCGCTGAGGACTGCGCCATCATCGATATCGGCGCTGACATCCGCTTCCGCGATGTCGACGTCTGGGAGAAGTGGTACGGCCAGAAGCACCCCGACGCTAAGATGACCCACGACGCTGTTTACTGCATCCCTGAGGTCATGCGCGACCTTGCCAAGGGCAAGAAGCTCATCGCCAACCCCGGCTGCTATCCCACTGCTTCCACCCTCGGCCTCCAGCCCATGCTCAAGGCCGGTCACATCGTTGACAACACCATCGTCATCGACGCCAAGAGCGGCTACACCGGCGCAGGCCGCCGTCCCGCCCTCAACAAGCTCCTCACTGAGGCGGAGAACAACTTCTGCGCTTACGCCCTCGGCGGCGGCCACCGCCACACGCCCGAGATCGAGCAGAACATCGCCTACATCACCGGCAAGGATCTGATGAAGCCCGAGACCTGGCAGTACATCAACTTCCAGCCGCACCTCCTGCCCCAGGTCCGCGGTATCGAGGTCACCATCTACGCCACCTGCGACAGAGACTTCACCAACGAGGAAGTTTACGAGCTCTACAAGGACTTCTACAAGAATGAGCCCTTCGTCAAGGTCTTCCCGGCGAGCCTGCCCGTTCAGACCAAGTGGGTCTACGGCACGAACTTCTGCGAGATGACCCCGACCTTCGACGCGCGTACCCACCGCCTGATCGTCTCCTCCGTGATCGACAACATCGGCAAGGGCGCAGCCGGCCAGGCCATCCAGAACATGAACCTCATCATGGGCCTGCCCGAGACCACCGGCCTCATGATGCCCCCGATGTATCCGTAATTTTCGGTTCGACGAGTTTCGACCCGATTTAGGCAAGAATGCTGTTAAACTAACGTTAAGAGAGGAGATCCCCCCACATGTCCAATCTGAAAAAGATCGAGGGCGGCGTTACCACGCCGCAGGGCTTCACCGCCGGCGCGGTCTACACCGCCATCAAAAAGCGCGAGAACAAGAAGCCCGACGTCGCTGTTCTCTACTCCGACCTGCCCTGCTCCTGCGCGGCCTGCTTCACCACGAACAAGTTCTGCGCAGCTCCGGTCATCCTTGACCGCGAGATCCTGAAAAAGGGCAAGGCCCGCGCCGTCGTCATCAACTCCGGCAACGCCAACGCCGCCACCGGCAAGCAGGGCATCGAAGACGCCCGCACCGTTGAGCGCGAGGCGGAAAAGCTGCTCGGCCTCGGCGAGGACGAAGTGTTCGTCTGCTCCACCGGCGTCATCGGCCAGAGACTTCCGGTCGACAAGGTGCTGCAGGGCATCCGCGAGATCATTCCCGCCAAGCTCGCCAAGGAGAACGGCTCCGAGGCTGCCTACGCCATCATGACCACCGATACCGTCCGCAAGGAGTGCGCCTATGAGCTGCAGCTCTCCACCGGCACCGTGAAGATCGGCGCGATGGCCAAGGGCTCTGGCATGATCCACCCCAATATGGCGACGATGCTCGTCTACGTGACGACCGACGCCAAGGCGGATCCCGCAGACCTGCAGAAGATGCTCTCCGCGGCTGTGGATAAGAGCTTCAACATGTGCACCGTCGACGGCGACACCTCCACGAACGACTCGATCTTCCTGCTCGCCAACGGCGCTTCCGGCGTTGAGATCAAGACCGAAGAAGACAAGAAGGCGATGGCTGACCTCGTGCTCGCCATCTGCACCGATATGGCCCGCCGCGTCGCTTCCGACGGTGAAGGCGCGACCCACCTCATCGAGGTCGAGGCCTACGGCCTGCCCACCGAGCACGACGCGCGCCTGGTCGCCAAGTCCATCGCGGGCTCCATGCTCTTCAAGGCTGCCGTCTTCGGCCGCGACGCCAACTGGGGCCGCATCATGGCCGCTGCCGGTTACTCGGGCGCTGACGTTGACCCGACCCGTGCCGACTGCATCATCAAGAGCGCTGCCGGCGAAGTGCAGGTCATGAAGGACGGCTTCGGCGCGGACTTCAGCGAAGAGCTCGCCAAGAAGGTCCTCACCGAGCATGACATTACCGTCATCGTCCGCTTCTATCAGGGCGACGGCGAGGCCAAGGCCTGGGGCTGTGACCTCACTTACGATTACGTCAAGATCAACGGCGACTACCGCACCTAATTTTTGAAGGAGGCTCCACCATGAGCGATATCGCAAACAAGGTCGAAACTCTGATGGAGGCAATGCCTTACCTTCAGAAGTATCAGGGTAAGATCATCGTCATCAAGTACGGCGGCAACGCCATGATCAACGAAGAGCTCAAGGACGCCGTCATGCACGATGTGGTGCTGCTCAAGCTCCTCGGCATGAAGCCCGTGCTCAGCCACGGCGGCGGCCCCGGCATCAACAAGATGCTCGAAAAGCTCGACATCCCCGTCGAGTTCATCGAGGGCCTGCGCTACACCTCCGCCGACATCATGCGTGTTGTCGAGATGGTGCTCGTCGGCCAGGTGAACACCGAGCTCGTCGGCTTTATCAACAAGCTCGGCGGCAAGGCGGTCGGCCTTTCCGGCGTCAGCGGTGACATCTATCACTGCCACCAGCGCGACGAGGTCCACGGCTACGTGGGCGACATCGACTATGTCGATCCCAAGCCCATCTTCGCCATGCTCGACGCGGGTTACATCCCCGTCATCGCCCCCGTTGGCACCGACGGTCAGGGCCACACTTTCAACATCAACGGCGATACCGCCGCGGGCAAGCTCGCTTCCGCGCTGGGCGCTGAAAAGCTCGTGATCCTCACCGATATCGAGGGCCTGTGCAACGACATCAAGATCCGCGACGTCATCAGCTATCTGAACATCGAGGATGTCAAGGCGCTCAAGGACAAGGGCACGATCGCCGGCGGCATGATCCCGAAGGTCGACTGCTGCGTGCAGGCCATCGAAGAGGGCGTGACGAGCGTCAACATCATCGACGGCCGCAAGCCGCACTCCGTGCTCTACGAGGCCTTCACGAACGAGGGCACCGGCACGACGATCGGCACCGCACAGCCGAGCGTCGGCATCAAATGGTAAAACATACACCCAACTTTTATTATAGGAGGACATAATAATGATCGAAAAGTTCAAGACCAACGCCGAAGTCATCGAGAACGGCGACAAGTATCTCTATGGCAACCACGTCCGTATGCCCCTTTCCATCGAGCGCGGCGAAGGCGCTTACGTCTTCGATAAGGACGGCAACAAGTACCTCGACTTCATCGGCGGTATCGCTGTCAACGGTCTCGGTCACTGCCATCCCGCGATCGTGAAGTGCCTCGAAGAGCGTGCCCACACGATCCTGCACTGCTCCAACTACTTCTACAATGAGCCCGCCGTCCAGACCGCGAAGCTCATCGTCGAGAACAGCTGCTTCGACAAGGTGCTGTTCGCCAACTCCGGCGCTGAGGCCAACGAAGGCCAGATCAAGCTCGCCCGCAAGTACGCCAAGGATCACGGCCATCCCGAGCGCTTCGTCGTCATCACGATGAAGAACTCCTTCCACGGCCGCACCCTCGCGACCTGCACGGCCACCGGCCAGTATGCGGTGCACCGTTACTTCGAGCCCCTGCCCTCCGGCTTCCGCTATGCTGAGTTCAACAACCTCCAGTCCGTCAAGGACATCATGGACGAGTACGTCTGCGCCATCCTGACCGAGCCTGTCCAGGGCGAGGGCGGCGTGCGTCCCGCTTCCCAGGAATTCCTGCAGGGCCTGCGTGACCTGTGTGATGAGAAGGGCATCCTCCTCATGTTCGACGAGGTCCAGGTCGGCTCCGGCCGTACCGGCAAGCTCTTCGCGCATCAGAACTACGGCGTTGAGCCCGATACCTGCTCCATGGCCAAGGCGCTCGGCTCCGGCGTGCCCATTGGCGCTGTCTGCGCCCGTGGCGAGGCTGCCAAGACCCTGACGCCCGGCACCCACGGCTCCACCTTCGCCGGCGGTCCTCTCGCCTGCGCGCTCGCTGCCACCACGCTCGACGTGATGATCAACGACGGCGTCATCGAGAACTCCCGCAAGATGGGCGAGTATTTCCGCAAGCAGGCCCACGAGATCATCGAGAAGAACCATCCCGAGACGGTCAACGAGATCCGCGGCCTCGGCCTGATCGACGGCATCCAGCTCAACAAGCCCTCCGGCCAGCCCGTCGTCGACCTGTGCTTCAAGGACAGCAACGTCCTGATCAACAACACCAACGGCAACGTCCTGCGCTTTGTCCCGCCGCTGATCGTCAATGAAGAGGAGATCGACATTGTCATCAAGGCTGTTGATGAGGCCATGACCAAGCTCGGCTGGTAATTATCTCGGATACTACCTCGCGTTTCTTGCCTGCGAGGCCGGCGGCACGGGTTCCCTTCCCGTGCCATGCCGGAAGTATACATGACCTCATCCCCGGCCTGCCGATGGGGGATCGGCGGGCCGGGGAGAGAGGTATTTTCTGCATTTTACAAGCAGCATTTCACCCCTGTGTTGTGCCAGTGTAAAATCTAAAAGGAGGAGTGCGATCCAAAACCTGCATCGGTAGATACCACGAGAATTGAAGAAGGAAAGAGCATTACCGTAAAACTGCGTTCACCATTCAAAAACACTTGCTATCGCTATGGAATCATGCTAAAATGAATGCATAGATATCCATACAAATAGCGAAGCGACCCCCAAAATTTCGAAAGGTTGGTAACACTATGAGTAAGGAAAAAAGAATGCCCAAACTGTGGGAAGCCCTGTTGACGCTGGCAATCCTGATCGCGGCACTCGCGGTCGGTATCATCATCTTCGGTGTTGACCCGCACGTTCCTATGTTTGTCGGCGTAATGGCTGCCGCAATCATGGCACTGCATCTCGGCTACAAGTGGGATGAAGTTGAAAAGTCCATGATGGACGGCATCTACAAAGCATTGCAGTCCATCTGCATCCTGATCATCGTCGGTATCCTGATCGGCGTGTGGATCAACGCGGGCGTTGTGCCTACGATGATCTATTACGGCCTGAAAGTCCTCAAGCCCGCGATCTTCTTCATCGCGTGCGTTCTCATTTGCTCCATCACCTCTCTTGCCACCGGTACGTCCTGGGGCACGATGGGTACGATGGGCGTTGCCCTGATGGGCATTGGCTTCGGCCTTGGCATGAGCCCCGGCATGACCGCCGGCGCGGTCCTCTCCGGCGCCTACTTCGGCGATAAGATGAGCCCGCTGTCCGATACGACGAACCTCGCTCCCGCCATGGCCGGTACGGACGTTATCACCCACGTCAAGGCCATGATGCTGCCCACCGGCATCACCTACGCCATCACCCTGATCTTCTTCGGCGTTCTCGGTGTGATGCAGTATCACGGCGGCGATGCGGATATGTCCCGCGTGATCGAGTTCTCCAACGCGCTGAACGCCGCGGAGGGCGGTATCTTCAACATCAACCCGTTGCTGCTCCTGCCTCCGGTCGTCGTTATCGTGGCAGTTGCCCTGAAGGTTCCCGCGATCCCCGGCATCACCCTCGGCATTGTTGCCGGTGTCATCCTGGGCCTCATCTTCCAGCCCGGTGCCTGCACGCTCGGAACCATCTTCGATTATGGTAAGAACGGCTACTACTTCTCCGACGAAGCGCTCGCCATGTTCGAAGCCAGTCTTTCTCCCGAAACGAGCTACACCATGACAAGACTCCTGGAAAGCGGCGGTATCATGGGTATGATGTCCTCCGTCTCCATGACGATCATCGCCATGATGTTCGGCGGTATCATGGAGGAGACCCACCAGCTCGAGGTCATCGTCAACGCCCTCAAGAAGTTTGCCAAGGGCCCTGCGGCTCTCGTTGGCCTGACCGAAGTGACCTGCGTTCTCTCCAACGCCACCATGCCCGAGCAGTACATCTCCATCGTGGTTCCCGGCCGTATGTATGCCGAGGAGTATCACAAGATGGGCGTGCACCCGGCAGTTCTGTCCTCTGCCCTTGAAGGTGCCGGTACCGTTACCTCCGCTCTGATCCCCTGGAACACCTGCGGTGTGTTCATTAAGGACACCCTGAACATCGCTCCTTGGGGCGCCGGCGGTTACGGTCCCTGGGCCATCTTCAACTGGCTGATGCCCATCATCAACTGGCTGTGCGTGCTGATCGGCTGGACGCTCAAGGATCTTGCGGGCAAGCCCTTCAAGAAGAGCAAGAAAGTCGCGCAGTAAATCAGTTAGCGACCCAACAGAAAGCTCCCTACCTAAAGGAATTAAAAAATCATGACAATGAATCGGAATCAATATCCCTGTGTGGAATTCGATCTCGATAAATTGGCAGCGAATCTGGCAGCGCTCGTAGAGCGCTGCCATGATTCGCTCATCGAGGTCGCGGGCGTCGTCAAGGCTGTGTCGTCGTTGCCGGAGATCGTGCGCGTTTATGAAGAGAGCGGCGTGAAGTTCATCGCCACGTCCCGCATCAGCCAGATGCGCGCGATCCGCGAGGCGGGTATCTGCAAAAAGCCGCTGATGCTCATTCGTATCCCGATGCTCTCCGAGCTCCCCGACGTGGTGGAGCTGTGTGACATCAGCCTGCAGAGTGATATTATCGTGCTGCGTGCGCTGAACGAAGAGGCCAAAAAGCAGGGCAAGGTGCACGAGGTCATCCTGATGATGGATCTCGGCGACCTGCGCGAAGGCTTTTGGAACGAGGAGGATGCGCTTGATGCCGCGCTCGAGATCGAGCATGAGCTCAAGAACCTGCACCTTGCGGGCGTGGGCGTCAATTTGAGCTGCTACGGCTCTGTTTTGCCGACCAAGCGCAACATGCAGGGCCTTGTCAGCCTCGCGTCCGACATTGAGCGCGAGATCGGCCGCAAGCTTGACTACATCAGCGGCGGCGCGTCGACATCCGCCTACATGGCGATGAACGGCACGATGCCCTACCGCATCAACCTGCTGCGCCTTGGCGACATCGGGCTTCGCGGCGAGACGGACAACTTCGCTCCCGACTTTTTGGAAACGGGCGTCATGACGATCAAGGCTGAGGTCATCGAGTGCCGCGACAAGCCGAGCTTTCCGGTCGGCGAGTTGGGCGTGAACGCCTTCGGCGAGGTCGGCCACTACGAGGATCGCGGCATCCGCCGCCGTGCGCTTGTCGCGATGGGCCGCGTGGACTACGGCAACTGCTTTGACCTCATCCCGCGCATGGAGGGCATCGAGGTCATCGGCGCGTCGTCTGACCACACGATCCTTGACGTCGAGGCCGTGAAGGACAAGGTCCATGTGGGCGATGTGTTGGAGTTCGGCATCAAGGCCTACGGGCCGATGGCGTATCTCACCAGCAGCGACGGCGTTCACATGGTGTTCAAGGGCGGAAAGCAAAACGCCTGATCGAAAAGAGAAAAAAGAGAGAGGAAAACGGTATGCCGACGGTGAGCGAGTTTTGGGACGGCCGTGCGCAGAATTACGACGCTCAGGTCGGCACCCACTACGCGGAGGCCTATGAAAAGACAGCCGCGTGTTTCAAAAAATATCTCAAGCCGACGGATACCGTGCTGGACTTTGCCTGCGGGACGGGGATCGTGACGTTTGCGGTCGCGCCCTCGGTGCAGTCTGTGCGCGCGATCGACGTATCCGGTGAAATGGTGCGCCGCGCGCAGGAAAAAGTCAAAGCGCAGGGCGTGGAGAACGTGACTGTCACGCAGACGGATATGTTCGACGGCTGCCTTGCAGAGGGATCTTTCAATGCGGTGCTGGCCTGCAATGTGCTGCTCTACATCGAAGATCGGAGCGCGGCGCTTGCGCGCATCCGCGCGCTCTTGAAGCCGCAGGGAACGCTGCTGCTGGTATCGGACTGTCTGGGAGAGGGGCTCACGCGCGAGCGAGTGCGCAAGTGGTTCGAATACAAGACCGGCAAACGCCCCTACGTTGCATTTGACACGATGCGCTCGCTCGAACGGTCGGTCACCGACGCGGGGTTCGCGGTGCTGGAGCGGGAGAATCTCTTTCCCGCGCCGCCGAATTTGTTCCTTGCGGCGAAAAAGGTATAAATGCCCAAAATGTAAAGACCCCGCACACCGTTTTGAAACGGTGTGCGGGGTTTCTTTATTGCTTTTGCCTGCGGGAAATTTTGTCGAGCAGCTTTCCGCCATAGCGGAACGTCAGCTCGCCGATCAGAAGACCCAGCAGCGCTGCGGCAAACACGTCGCTCGGGAAGTGGACGTACAGGTACAGCCGCGACAGGGCGATGAGCACCGCGAGAGAAATGGCGGCATAGCCGAAACGCCTGTCGGTCTTTGCCAAAATCGTTGCGGCGATCGTCGAGGACAGCGTGTGTCCCGAAGGGAACGAGTAGTCCGTCGGCGTGGCGATCAAAAGCTGCACGGAAGGATCGAGCCAGCAGGGCCGCGAGCGCGCGACGAGATGCTTGAGCGCAACATTTCCGACGAGAAGTCCCGCGAGCAGACCCACCAGCACGAGCGCGCCCTGACGGCGGTATTTTTTTGTGCACAGCAGGAGAACGCCTGCGAGGATCCAGATGATGCCAGCGTTGCCGAGCATCGTGAGCTTTGGGACCACGGCGTCGAGAAACGGGCAGGAGATGTTGTTCTGGATCCAGTGAAGAATGCCCCAGTCGAGCGCCATGGACGTGCAGCTCCTTTCTGATATTATTTGTGCAGCAGCGGGGAGAGCGGCTTGTAGATGAGGAAGCACAGCGCCACATCGATCATGCCTTTGACAAAGGTGAACGGCATATTGAAGACCATCAGGCACTCAAGAAGGCCGTTGGTCGAGGGACGGATGGCCTGATACATGCCGATGATGGCTTCAAGCGGCAGGTGATAGCATACAACGTAGGCGGGGTAGACCACAAAGTAGTTGAGAGGCACAGACAGTACCGCCATCAGCAGCGCGCCGGCGAGAGCGCCGATAAGTGCATTCTTGCGGGACTTTTTCTTCTGATAGATGAAGCCCGCGGTGAAGGAAAACACGCTGCCCATGATGAAGTTGAAAAGCTCACCGACGTACGCGGACGACGTGCCGTGCAGCACGGAGAACAGCACGTTCTTGAGCAGCGTGACGATCACGCCGTAGATGGGGCCGAGCGAGAACGCCGCCAGAAGCTCTGGAAGGTCAGAGATATCGAGCTTGACGAAAGCGGGGATGAGCGCGGGGATCGGGAACTCGATGAACATCAGCAAAAATGCGACGGTCGAGAGCATGGCGGTCACCGTCAGCTTGTGGGTACGGCTGTGGTGAGTTGCGCGGGTGGTGGGGATGGCGTTTACATTGGGTTCGGACATAAAAATACACTCCTTTTTGTCATTTCCCCTGAAAGAACAAGTCTTCCAAGGTGCATGACGCAAAAGAGCGTGAAAATTGCGTGGTAGATCGCGCGCAGCACATCTTCTCTCATCCGGACTGTGACCGTCGGTACCGGAATTTCACCGGTTCGTGCGATAAAAAAATACCGCTTGCGGACTGTAACCGCCGGTGGGGAGTTTCACCCCGCCTCGAAGACAAGTGATTCAGTTGATAGCTTGAGTATACGACAAATTTTCGGTTTGTCAAGAGGGAAAATGCTTTACAAAGACGAACGAATGTTCTATAATGGAAAAGAGAGAGGAGGCGATGTCCATGCGGGGGAGACCCTGTTCCTGCGCATTCACCGGCCACCGGCCGGGGAAGTTGCCGTGGGGAGAAGATGAAAGCGACCTTCGCTGTATCGCCCTCAAGGCGAAGCTGCGCGCCGCGGTGGAGAGCGCCATCCACGAGGGGATGGAACATTTTATCTGCGGTATGGCCGAGGGCTGTGACCTCTACTTTGCCGAAACCGTGCTGGCGCTGAAAAGCACATACCCGCACATCACGCTCGAGGCGGCCATCCCGTGTCCCTCGCAGGCGGACGGCTGGGGCGAAGCGCAAAAATCCCGCTACCGCGACATTTTAGCTCGCTGCGACTATGAGACTATGGTGCAGCAGAGCTACACGCCGGGCTGCATGCAGCGGCGCAACCGCTACATGGTCGACCATGCGAGCCTGCTGATCGCCGTGAACGACGGCGCGCGCGGCGGGACGCGTTCGACGATCGAATACGCCTTCAAGCGCGGTGTGAACGTGCTGGACATCCCACTGGACTGAAAAAGGAGAGGCCCATGTCCTTTGACTTCAAGAAAGAAAACAGGGAATTTTACCTGCCGAAGGCAAAGCCGGAGATCGTGACCGTGCCGTGCGCAAACTATATCGCCGTGCGCGGGCGGGGTGACCCAAACGAGGAAAACGGCGCGTATCAGCGCGCCATCGGTGTACTTTACGCCGTGGCCTACACGCTCAAGATGAGCAAGCGCGCGGGACACGAGATCGACGGCTTTTTCGACTATGTCGTGCCGCCGCTCGAGGGCTTCTGGCAGATGCCGGACACGGAGACGGTCGACTATGGGCGAAAATCGGATTTTCGCTGGATATCTGTCCTGCGCCTGCCGGATTTCGTCACGAAAGCGGACTTCGACTGGGCGGTCGAGGCGGCGGCAAAGAAGAAAAAGCTCGACTGTTCGGCAGCAGAATTTCTGACCGTAGACGAGGGTCTCTGCGTGCAGATCATGCACGTGGGTTCGTTCGATGATGAGCCGGAGTCCGTTGCGAGGATGGACGCATTTCTGCGCGAAAACGGGTATGAAAACGACCTGAACGACGTCCGCCTGCACCACGAGATCTATCTCTCCGACCCGCGCCGCGTCGCGGCGGAAAAACGGAAGACGGTCATCCGCCATCCCATCAAGAAGGCTTGAAAGGGAAAAAGGATCGTTCCCGCCTTGGCGGGAACGATCCTTTTTTGTGCATAAAAATCAAATATCGAACACGCCCATCACGGCGATGCCGATGACGACGAGCAGGATCATCGCGTAGTGCTTCCACGAGAGCTTTTCCTTCAGGAAGAGGCGGCTCCACAGCACGCTGGCCGCGCAGTAGGAGCTGATGATCGGCGCGGACATCGCAAGGTGCGATGTGTCCGCGATGGCATAGATATAGGCAAACTGACCGGCCGTTTCGCAGATGGCGCCGATGTACTTCGGCGCTTCTCGCTTGGGCAGCAGGCGATCCTTCTTGATGAAGACCACGTAGATGAAGCACAGCACCGCGGCAAACAGGAACGTCAGCTCGTAGGCGCAGTTTGCGCTGCCCTCGTCCAGCGTTTCGAGCACGCGGTTGTCGGCGAAAGTGCCGGCGGCGTCGAGCAGGCAGTAGGCGACGGGAAGCGCAAGGGCCAAAAAGCTCTTGGAATACTTGCGGTTGCCCTCCGCCTGACGGGCGGCGCGCAGCTCGGGGTCTTCCGTGGCGTCCACCACGCCAAGGCCGATCGCGCCTACGCAGACAAGGACGATCGCGCCGAGGGCGAGCGGGGAATAGTCCTCACCGCCGACGAACAGCAGTGTCATCACGGCGACGAGCGCGCCCGACGAGTTGCAGATCGGCGACGAGATGGACAGTTCAATGTAGCGAAGGCCAAGATAGCCGAGCGTCATCGAGCCGATGTACAGCAGCGACACGGGCAGATACGTCCAGATAATGGACCAGCTGATCTCCGTGCCGCCGACGAAAATTTCGAACGCGGCGTGAAGACCCATCACGGTACCGACGGCAATGACCATCTTGAGGTGGGCGAGATGATCGTCCTCCCCCTGACAGCCAATCTTGGAAAACAGGTCGCTGCCGCTCCAGCAGAGCAGCGCGATCAGAGAAAGCCAGAACCACATATTGAATTGTTAAACTCCTTTGTACTGTTATTTTTTAGATAGTAAAAACAGCGGTACGCGGGGGCGGACGGCGGCGAAAATGCCGGTTGGTCGCGGGTGTTCTGCGGATGAGCATGAATAAAAATTCTTTCTAACGGATTCTAAGAGGGAAAATCAAAGCGTGATGAGACCGGCGTCGAGCATCTTCTGCAGCGAGAGCAGCACGCCGAGCTTGGCATGGTACCACGTCAGGCCGCCCTGATAATAGACGGCGTAGGGCTCGCGCACGGGGCCGTCGGCCGAGAGCTCAATGGAGCTGCCCTGCACGAACGCGCCCGCCGCCATGATGACGTCGGAGTCGTAGCCGGGCATCGGCGCGGGGACAGGGTCGACATAGCTGTCGACCGCGGCGGCGGACTGGATGCCCTTGCAGAAGGCGACCATGCCCTCGGGAGAGCCGAGCTCGACGCACTGGATGATGTCGTGGCGCGCCTCTTTCGACGACGGAACGACGGTGAAGCCGAGCTTTTCATAGCACGCGGCGACGAACACCGCGCCCTTGACCGCGCCGGAGACGACGCTGGGGGCGAGGAAGAAGCCCTGATACAGCGCGGGCATCAATCCGAGGTTCGCGCCGACCTCCTGTCCAAGTCCCGGCGCGGAGAGGCGGTAGGCACAGCGGTCGATGCACTTCTGCGTGCCGCAGATGTAGCCGCCGATGGGGGCAAGGCCACCGCCGGGGTTTTTGATAAGGCTGCCGACGATCATATCTGCGCCGAAGTCGCTCGGCTCGTTCGCCTCGACAAATTCGCCGTAGCAGTTGTCGACCATGACGACGACGTCGGGGCGCAGCTTTTTGCAGAACGCGATGGCCTCGCCGATGGCGTCGACCGAGATCGTCGGGCGCGGGCAGTAGCCCTTGGAGCGCTGGATGTGGATGAGCTTCGTCTTATCGTTCAGCGCGCGCTCGATGGCGGGGAAGTCAAAGCTGCCGTCTTCGCGCAGGTCGACCTGCGCATAGCTGACGCCGTACTCCTTGAGCGAGCATGGGCTTTCGCGAAGACCAATGACCTCCTCAAGCGTATCGTAGGGCTTGCCGGAGATGGCGAGCATCTCGTCGCCCGGCAGCAGGTTGGCGGACAGCGCGATGGCCAGCGCGTGTGTGCCGCAGGTGATCTGCGGGCGGACGAGCGCGGCCTCGGTGTGGAAAGCGCTCGCGTAGACGCGCTCCAAATTGTCGCGCCCCTCGTCATCGTAGCCGTAGCCGGTCGAGGCGGCGAAGTGTGTCGCGTTCACGCGGTTTTTCTGCATCGCGCCGATGACTTTCGCCTGATTGAGCTCAGCGATCTCTTCGATTCCGGCAAAGCGGGGTTTGAGCTCGTCTAAAACGGCCTCGCCGAATTGAAGCACTTTGTCGCTCACGCCGAGCGACAGGTACATTTCATCTCTGTTCATTTGTCCTCCTCCGGCGTGTCGGGAAATTCAACGCCGTTGCACATTAGAATAAACCGCAGCGGATAATCTCGGTCCAGATAGTTTTTACTGTACCATTCATAGGTCGCGGCAGGCAGGTGCCGCAGCTCGGGCGCTTCGGTGCGGAAGAGTTCGAACGTCTTCTGATCGCCTGAGAGCAGTGCCCCCAGAAGCTCACCCTGCTTTTCTTCATAGAGGCGCGCAAAGCATGCGTCCATGATGGCCGCGCAGGCGCGCTCATCGTCCGTGCCGTAGTCCTCGCGATGGGCGAGCCAGTAGAGAAATTCGCGCGGGTCGAGGTCCAGCTGCGTCGTGACCTGCGAGAGCCTGTAGAACGCGGCCTTGTCCCCACACTTCAAAATGTCGATGAGGTACGCGACGAGCTGCTCGTCGAGCTCCACGCAGTCGCAGAAGACCTCGAACGCGTGCTTGCCCGCGTCGGGATCAGGGGTACTTTCTGCTGCGGGCGGCTTTTCCTCGACTTCCTCCGGTTCCGCCGCGGCGGTGAGCGTTTGCAGCAGTGCACGGGAGAAATCCTCCTCGCTGAAATGGTCGAATATCGCCTCGTCCAGCTCGTCGCCTGCGCTTTTGGCGCACAGGCGCACAAAGTCCGGCACGCTCATACTTTTCAGCGCGCTTTGCAGCTGCGCGGCGCGCTCCTCAGTGGTATCGGCGGTGAGCGCAAGCTCCGGCGGCGCGGGCATTGTGCCCTCGCACAGCGCGCTCATATAATGTAAGTAGCGTTCGCACAGTTCCATTGCCGCGCCCCCTCGGTTTATAATCTCTAATAATCTATCATACGGCGACAGAAAAAGCAACTGAAAACCGAAGAAAGCCATCAAATGAAAGCCATCAGATACGGCTTTCTTTCTGAATTTTCGCCCTGAGCAGTGCGCAGTTTTCCTGCAAACGCGCATCGTCCGGTGCAAGCGCAAACGCTTTTTCCGCGTTTTTCAGCGCGCTTTCCCACTGCGAAAGGTGAAAGTACGCAATGCTCAGCAGATCGTAGGGGAAGCTGCCCCACGCGAACGGCTCGCAGATATAGGTGCGCGGCCGCTCGGTGATCGCGAGCGCGCAGTTTACCATAAAAATGACGCCGCACCAGTCCTTTTGCTGATAAAGCAGGTCGGCAAACTCCAGATACGGCTCGCGCAGGTGCGGCGCTTCCGCGATGGCGCGGTGCAGCCAGAGCGCGGCTTCGTCCTCGCGCTCCAAACGACGCAGACAGCGCGCGATGTAGCGCATCGAGGCGCAGCGCTCATCGCGCCACACGGCCTGCGGCATCGCGAGGTGCGCCTTCAGGGTCGAGACTGCCTGCGCCCACTCGCCGCGGAACATGTACTCGCGGCCTAAATAGTGGCGGTTGCGGTCGTTTTGCGGGTCCTCCCGCACGGCAAGCTCTAAAAGTGGAAGATACTGCCCGCGCGATTTGCTCGGGTCGGGGTGGTGGTCGAGCTGCACGCCCTCGGCGTCGACAAAGCGCTCGCCGCCCTCGCCCAGATATTGAAGAACCTCGTGCACCGGATTTACCCAGCGGTAGCAGCCGTTTTTGTGAATTTTGTCCGTCCAGAAGACACAGCCCTCGCGCCTATCGGGCAGAAAGCTCCACGTGTAGCGGTAGCGGGCACGTGTCGTGTCCGGCTGCCACGCGCGCTCAAGCTTTTCGCGCCAGCCGGACTGAAACTGCTCGTCGAGGTCGATGCAGCAGCAAATATCGGCGTCCTTTGGGATGAGCTTCAGCGATTCGCTGCGCGCGACATCGAAGCGCCACGGCGAAATAACCTTCTGCTCGACGTGCGCGCCGCGGGCTCTGAGTTTTTCGACCGTATCGTCCGTTGACCCCGTGTCGAGCACGCAGATGTCGTCCGCCTCGGACATCGAGTCCATGAAGCGCTCGACAAACTGCGACTCGTTTTTGCAGATGGCGTAAACGCAGACGCGGTAGGAAATGATGATTCCTCCTTTTATATATGTATCACGGTGCGGCTTGCGCCGCACCGCTTATTGCTCAGGTCGAGAGGAGACCCGCTGCGCGGAGATTTGCCAGCAGCGCGTTGAACTGCTCGACGACGTCCTCTACGCTTGTCGCATCGGCAACAGCTGCCGCCGCGCGCGTATCGCTCGGTCCAGTCGGACCCGTAGGACCTGTGGGACCGGTGGGGCCATTGATATATGCACAACCAGAAAATGCCGCAACCATGTGGCTTTCGGCAATTCAAAATAATTTAACATCCTCTATGATTACACCTAAAACGCCGTAGCAAGGTTGGACAAGCCTTGATATGGCGTTTTTAGTAGAGAAGTGCGCGGCTATAGTTGTTAGAAGTGGATACAAATTGATACCTGTGCTGGCTAAAATGCAGTGACATAGAAATTGACTCCGTCATGGTGAAGCAATACAAAAAGTAGCGGAGCACTTTAGTTAGAAAACCTTATACACATGGCTATTTCGCTTATTTTACCCTATTACTACGGACGCTCTGAAAATCGAAGTACTTTTAATATTCAAATGAGATAGTCTCATTAGCAGTGGTAAGAAGTTTTAGTAGAGGTATCGAAATATCATCGATAGAATATATTCATTGTTAAGCGGCTAAGCAAGAGAATACATATTGCTTACATATGTTGACTGACAAGGAAAATAACGGCATCATGGTAACTGCGACTGGAAACGTAGAAAAGTAAAGACGGACCATCATTGATGATGTAAGTAAAAATAACCTTTATTGACATTCAGCATTTCTCTTGAATAATCAATTCACTTAATATAAAATGAATCTAATAGCAATAAGACGATTTCTTATGCAAATTCAATCGTACAGGAGGATGCAAATAATGAGCGTTTTAGATTATGCTATACGGATAATTAAAGCAACCATGAAAAATCATAGCAACGAATCTTTTTTTCCTTACTTTTTCATTGTTGGTGCAGGAATATCTGTGCCGGAAATACCTGCCGCTTATGAGATTATTGATGAATGTAAAGATAAGAGCAAAAAGTTTGATGAGATATCATATATTCAATTTGAAAATGAAATTAAATCTTGTGAAACAAATCCTATGAGATGCTATTCGAAGTGGATTGAGTTTGCATACCCGAATAGAATAGATCGTAGTAATTTATTTAAGCGCTTAAATGCAACTGCGAAAATATCTTCTGCAAATTTATTATTGGCTCAGATTCTAGATTCTGGAAAGTTTGCAAATACTGTATTTACGACCAATTTCGATGATAGTTTGAAAAGAGCCTTAAATTTGATAGGAACAAAAGAATTTGTTTCTGCTGAAAACTCAATACACTCGGAGGTGATAGTGTGGAATTGCTTTTGACGCAGGAGATCAATGTGACAAGTAAAGGGTGCTCAGTTATACACAGAGGCGGTGATAAAAGGCGTGGGAATATTGCTTAATTTACCCTATTACTACGGTCGCGCTGGTGAACAATACGCGTTCTTTCGGATCCCCAAGCTGCTGTTGACTGATGAGCGCTTTGCGGAGGTTTCGACCGACGCAAAGCTACTGTATGGATTACTGCTTGACCGTATGGAGTTGTCTTATCGAAACGGCTGGATCGACGAGCAGAACCGTGTCTTTATTATCTTTACAGCAGAGGAAGTCATGTCTACCCTGCACTGCCGTTCTGAGAAAGCGGCACGGCTCTTTGCTGAACTGGACAGTTCCAAGGGCATCGGCCTGATCGAACGTAAACGGCAAGGGCTGGGACGGCCTACGCTGATTTATGTGAAAGACTTCTCTGGTGCATGATTTATTCTGCTTGAAATTAAATGTGCCTTTTCTGCGGAAATGTTATGCAATTTCCAGAGATTCGAAAATCGAATTTCAAGACATTTGGTTTTCGAACTTCCGGACATTCGATAATCGAAATGTAATAAGACTGAGATATAGCAAGACTGAGAATAGAAAGAATACTACCCGAAAAAGAAATAGCTGTGAGAAGAAACAGCTTTGTTAGAACAGGAGCCGCAAGGCTCCTTTTTTGTTGGAGGAGGTATCCTGTTGAAAACGATAGCACTCGCAAATCAGAAGGGCGGCGTCGGTAAAACCACCACAGCCGCCAGCCTCGGCATTGGTCTTTCTCGGCAAGGTAAAAAAGTCCTGCTGATCGACGCCGATGCACAAGGCAATCTCACGCAGATGTTGGGCTGGTCGCAGCCTGACGAATTATCCCCCACGCTCTCTACGCTGATGGAGAAGGTCATCGCGGAGAAGCCTATCGCCCCCGGCGAGGGCATTCTGCACCACCCTTCCGGCGTCCACCTTGTCCCCGCCAATATCGAGCTGTCGGCATTAGAGGTCACGCTGGTCAATACCATGAGCCGCGAGACGGTGCTGCGGCAATACCTGTCCACGGTGGCAGACCGCTATGACTACGCACTCATCGACTGTATGCCGTCGCTGGGTATGCTGACGATCAACGCTCTGACCGCGGCGGACAGCGTGATTATCCCTGTGCAGGCGCAGTATCTTCCAGCAAAGGGATTGGAACAGCTTTTGCGAACCATTACCCGCGTGAAACGGCAGCTTAACCCGAAGTTAGAGGTTGACGGCATTCTGCTGACAATGGTGGATAGCCGTACCACGCTGGCACGGGAGATCAACGCGCTTATTCGCAAGAGCTATGGCGGTCATGTGTTCACGAGCGAGATTCCGCGTTCTATCAAGGCGGCGGAGATCAGCGTGGAAAACAAAAGCATTTACGACCACGACCGCAGCGGCAAGGCGGCGGTGGCCTATGAAAATCTAACGAGGGAGGTGTTGAGCCTTGGCAAGCAAGTTAAGCGGCATCGAACTGACCCGGTACGATGACCTGTTCAAAACGGATGCAGAACGCGAAGCTGACCGGCAGGAGCGCATTCAAATCGTCCCCGCCGCGGAGATTTTTCCCTACTCCCGTCAGCCATACACCATTGACCGCCCGACGCCTGATCTGGTGCGGCTCATGGACAGCATTGAGCATATCGGGATCGCTGAGCCGCTGATCGTCCGTCCCCGCGACGCTGGCGGATATGAGATCATCTCCGGACACCGCCGTGATTATTGTGCAAAAGTCGTGGGACTGGACACCCGCCCTGTCATCGTCCGCAATTACAGCGATGAGGAAGCGGATATTTTGGTGGTGGACTACAACATCAACCGCGAAGATTTGCTTCCGAGCGAAAAAGCCAAGGCCTACAAGCTGAAGCTGGACGCCATGAAACGGCAGGCTGGACGGCCTTCAAAAAATTCTCTCCAAGTTGGAGAGAATTTCCGAGGTAAATACTCTGTTCAAATTCTTGCCGACCAAGTAGCTGACAATGCAACAGCAATTCAACGCTATGTACGGCTAAATAAGTTAATCCCGCCGCTGCTTGACGCAGTAGACACTGGAACGCTCAAGTTTGTTCCCGCCGCAGATTTTATTTCCCACCTGTCCGAGAAAGAACAGACCTACCTCTTGCTGGTCATGGAGCGCGATGAGGTATCCCCATCGCTGGGACAGGCCCAACGGCTCAAGCAGCTCAGCGCCGAAGGTAAGCTCGAGAATAATATCATCGACCTCATCATGCGCGAAGAAAAACCGCTGGAGCGCAAGGTTACGATCCGCAATGATCGACTGCAAAAATACTTTCCTGCGAGCTATACCCCGAAGCAGATGGAAGAGGTCATCATCAAGCTGCTGGAAGGCTGGCACCGCAAGCGCCAGCAAGAACAGGCGCGATGAGAGCGACATAGCAGATATTCATAGGTTAGAATTGTTTTCGGCTGAGGTGGATACTCTATTGACGCTAAGTCGGTACGCCGATATAATATAACTGACAGAGTAATCCGAAAACGAGGTGCGACGAATGGATTTGCAGACGCTTCTTGAACAGCGGAACATTTCAAAATATCAGCTATCCAAAATCAGCGGTGTTCCGAAGACAACGATCATGGATATTTGCGCCGGGAGAAGCAATGTTGAGCGGTGCAGTGCAAAGACTGTCAGGCAGATCGCAACAGCGTTAAACTGTACGATGGAGGAACTAATGGAACTGTCTGCTCCATCCTATGATGAAGCGGGACACCCAACGGACCGCAGCTACCTTGAATGCGGATTACCGGAGTTTTTGCAAGAATCGATCCAAGCTATGGTCAGCGCGTGGGAGAAGCTGGATCGCGGCGAGGAATATACGCTATGGGATTGCGATTATTGCAATCTGCAAAGTGACATCAACAGCGCAGAGGTCAATCAGATTATCAGCCCAGAGCAGGCATGGTATCTGCGCGAAAAATATTTGAGAATGGAACGGGAGTGAGACTATGCAGGTCGTTGATTTTACAAATCTGCCAAGGCGCAACAAACTGTATGCTGGCGCAAACGGCAGCAAAATTTCCGTAATCTATGAAGGGCAGCAATATATGCTGAAATTTCCGCCGCTCCCCTCAAAAAATAAAGAGATGAGTTATAGCAATAGCTGTTTCTCCGAATATCTCGGCTGCCAGATCTATGAGAGCATTGGTATCCCTGTGCAGAAAACCATGCTGGGAACCTACACGGTCAAAGGGAAAACGAAAATCGTAGTAGCCTGTGGAGACTTTACGGAGCCAGGGATCACCTTGCAGGATTTCGCATCGTTGAAAAACCAGATCATCGACTCTGAGCGAAACGGATACGGAACGGAATTGTCCGATATTCTCCACACCTTTGAGGAGCAGGAGGCCATTGACCGCGAGGTAATCACAGAGCGATTTTGGGATATGTTCATCGTGGATGCGCTGATTGGTAACTGGGACCGGCATAACGGTAACTGGGGGTTTCTTTACGACGCAAGGACCGATATGATGACGCTGGCACCGGTATATGATTGCGGGAGCTGCCTATACCCGCAGGCAGATGACGAGATTATGAAGAAGGTGCTGTCAAACGAGAGTGACTTGAATTACCGTATTTTTGAGATCCCCACCTCAGCCATCATGCTGAATGGCAAGAAGATTAAATATTTTGATTTTATCGTCTCCTTGCAGAACGAAGATTGCAACCGTGCGCTCAAGCGCATTGTGCCTCGCATAGATATGGTCAAAATCCATAGGATCATCGAGGACACGCCGTTCATTACGGATTTGCAAAAACGCTTCTATACCACCATGCTGGATCAGAGAAAAGAACGTATTCTCGATTTTTCGTTGATAAAGCTGGAAAAAGAGAGAGCGAAGTTGGTTCACAAGCGTTCCGTGCGACAGGATAGGGACGAACGGTAATTGAACAATGTTCTGTAAAACGGCACGGGAAACCGTGCCATTTTACATTGTAGCCGCCACAATAGGCGGCTTTTTTATAATCAAATTGGGGGGTGATTCTATTTAGCAAGCAGATTTTTCATGCCGTCAGCCTGTCTGGTGGAAAGGACAGTACCGCTATGCTGCTTTTGATGATTGAACGCGGAATGCCTATTGATATAGTGTTGACAGCGGATACCGGCATGGAGTTTCCAGAGATGTATGATCATCTGGCAAAATTGGACGAGTATCTTTACCGTGAGCGTGGAATCCACTTGACGATGCTCCGCCATCCTAAAGGCTTTGAATATATGATGTTTGAGGAAGAAAAGCAAAAGATATCTTCTATCGAGAATCGTCAAAAGCTGGGGGTTCCGCTTTACGGCAACGGCTGGCCCGGTGTCAGAGTCCGGTGGTGTACCGGGCAGCTCAAAACACACCTTATTGCCAAAGAGGTCAACCGACTTAAGGGTAAGTATCGTGCTCTCCATTATGTGGGCATTGCTGCGGATGAACCGAAGCGAATCAAGAACGAGCAATATCCGCTGGTGGATTGGGGTATTACCGAGGCGAAGGCTTTGAAAATATGTTACGACCGAGGCTATGATTGGGGCGGATTATATGAGATATACCACCGCTGTTCCTGCTGGTGCTGTCCCTTCCAGAGAATTGACGAACTACGAAAGCTGAGGCATCACCACCCTGAATTGTGGCAAAAGCTCCGCGATATGGATCAGCGGGCCATCGCACAATTCGGGCATAACCCATTGGGGCAATTCAAACAAAATTGGACAGTAGAACGATTGGAACAGAGATTTGCAGCAGAAGATGCTCAGATCTCTGTTTTTCTATCTTCTGGAAAGGACAGCACTATGACAGAAAAGCAGAAGCAGGAGTGCAGCGAGATGGAAACCATGTTGCAAGGCACACCGAAGCAAAATGTTCTGATCTCCTTTGATGGCAAACCGCCGAAAACGCTGGAGGAATTGGAGAAGGAACAGCAGCGGCGAAAAAAGAGACACAAGGATCGAGGTGAAGCACGGTGACGAACTACCAGAAGCGAAAAGAAAAGAACGATGAATACCGTAGTAAAATCATGCGGTTCACATTCCAGCTCTCCCTCGGTGACAGCAAGGTGCGGGAATGGTTTGAACAGCAGCCTGAAAAGGGTGCATATCTCAAAGACCTTATCCTGCGGGACAAGGCGGAGCGGCTTGGATACCGGGAACGGAAAAGTGCAGAACCTGAAAAAGCCGGTGACTACGAGATTATGCAGTCCATTCGCATGGGCGGGCGTGTTCTGCTCATGGGGTTCAATCCGAAGGACGAAACCTATATGACCTGTTATCAGCAATACAATTTTCTCGGAGAAACAATGTATCCCGAAGCACTTGCCTGTAAGAGTTATCTGGAAATTGCAGAAACCTTTTTGAATCGCTTGCAGGCACAGGTCGAAAAGGTCAAAGCATTTCGTGTATCCAGGAATGTTCCCTATGCCGTTTTAGGCGCGGACGATTGCCTCCCTCCGTCGGAGGGATCTTTGCAAGGCAAGTTGATCGTTCTCCGACCCACCAGCCTTTCCCCAGAATACCGCACGGCAGACTGTCAACTTGGCTTCGCGCTGGGCGGTTTTGGCTGCACGCCCGGCGCACGCGGGCGAGCGGTTTATTTCGAGGAATTGTATTCCGGTGAACGGTGCCGGTGGGACATTACTGATGTTCTCGGTGTTGCCGATACGAAGAGGCTGCCCGAGTGGGCAAAGGCAAAACTGGCAGAATACGAAAAGAAGCGCACCACGCCGAAAAAAGAAAGAGGTGAAGCACGATGACCGACCACGAGCCGGTAAATATCATGGGCGTTTTTGCTTTTCCGAATCCTGACAGGGATAATCGTATGATTCGTTTTATCGACAGCGAATACAATACGCTCTTTACCGTTAAAGATGGAGAGCGTATTGTTTTGACAAATCTTGATGACCAAACAGAGATCCTGACCTGCACTTACATCGACGATTGCCACACTAAGATAGGAAGCACCACGTTCCATATCCGTCAATTTGCAGAAATACAGGAAAACTATGGAATCCGCTACATGCCATGTGAACCAAAGCCAGAGGATATGGTCGATACCTATGAGATATATCGAGCTGTAATTGGTAATGCAGGCGGAGGTGTTCGATCCTTCGAAGAAGCAAAGAAGACCTTGCGCGCTAAAAACTACAGCCGTGTTTACGCCGGCATGTACGCAAAGGGAAATTCGCTGGAACATCTTGTAGAAAAGCATAGCAGATATGATCCGTCTTCCTATCTGGTACGCCCTGTGTCGGTGGGCAATGTTGTGGTGCTGACACGAGGTGGAAAGAAAACCGCGTACTACGCAGATGTAGATGGGTTTCATGAGGCACCGGATTTTTTGATGCAGCCGCAGAAAGTAAGAAACAGACGAAAGGACCGAGGTGAGTCACGATGAGCTATGATGCAAAAAAAGCGGCTTATCAGGAAGTCACGATTTTAGGTAGGCCTGCCCTGTTTGCGGAGTGCCGTATTGATAACTCTACCGTGCCGAAGGGCTTATACCGTTATGAACTGCGCCACGGCGACGAGAATTGGGGTGATCCGGTATCACTGTCACGGAATATCATAGTTAATTACTACGGCGCTGTCCTCACCCGTGAACCATTCCAGCTTCCGATTGAAGGGTGGATTCCGTTGGAGGACGACAGCCTTTCCTTTCAGGACGGTGGATGCCGTACCCTTGCCGAGTTTCAGAGGAAATATCCTGTCAGCAAGAAGGATGTCATCGACTTCTTTGTTGCCAACGATGATTCGCTGCACGACTTCTACTTTTCGCACAGCGAGGCACAGGACAAGGCTACGGGGTGTGTTGGGCATTTGCGAGGCGATTTTGGAAGCGGCAAGCAGTTCTTTACAACATGGTGGCCCCATCAGGGCGATCAGTTGAACACGCCGGCATTTAAGGCAGATATTGACCGTGCGGTGAATTGGCTGCGTGAACAGCCAGATTCCCCGCTGCACGATTTTGATACCATGAAACGCTTTTGTGGCCGCTTTGAGCGGTCCTGTGCCATCAAGGGCGCTATGCTCCCCTCTTACGCCTTCATGGCAAAAACGAAGCAGTATGTGTATATGATCCGCTGTACGCCGGTCAAGGGAGACTATCAGTTTTATATTTACTGCTATCAGCGGAAAGCGTTTGAAAAGGCCCGCGGCAAGCAGCAGAAAAATGATCGGCCTCCGGCAAAAAAGAGAGCAGAGCCAGAGAGATAAGCGAAGATGACTTTCCAGTATCGCTTTATATCAACAGACAATGAGAGAAAGTTTTTAAGGTTAAACAAGAAAAACTTGCTGAATACCGGAACTGTTTTGGCTGAAGCAGAAGAAGCCGCATAACAATAAGACAGAATATGAACCAACGAATGCTACAAGATAAAGGCAACACGGCACCTTTTTATGCTAAGGCCGCTTTTTCATACTATGAGAAGGGAGGATAAAATACTTGCCTACAAAATTTCAGCTCATCACAGAGCTGTATGACCAGACCGTGCAAAATGTCACTCGCAGCTATGAAAGCTGGACAGGCTTCTTGCGTGCGGCCTGCTATAACTATAAATGTCCTTTTGACGAGCAGATCCTAATCTACGCCCAGCGCCCGGATGCCACCGCAGTCCTTGAGATGGAGCGCTGGAACCGTCAGTTTGGCCGCTGGGTGAATCGCGGGGCCAAGAGCATTGCCGTATTTGGTGATGACGGTCAAAACTGCTTGAAGCTCTATTTTGATGTTTCCGACACCCATGCGTCCCGTTTTGCCCGTCCGCTACCCATCTGGACGATGCACCCGGCCTTTGAACCGGAGGTCATCGAAACGCTGGAGGCCACCTTCGGCAACCTGGCCGAAAAAGAAAATCTGGCGGACGCCGTGCGCTCTGCCTGCCACAATGCCGTGGCAGATAACATCACAGACTACCTGCAAGATCTCCGCGACTGCCGCGAGGACAGCCTGCTGGAGGAACTGGACGACCTCAATTTAGAGGTGTTCTACCGGGATGCGCTGGAGGTCAGCGTGGCATATATGCTGATGACACGGCTGGGCCTGCGGGCAGACGATTATTTTTCGCCCGATGAGTTCGCCCATGTCTACGAATTCAACACACCGCCCACCATCAACGCCCTGGGCATCGCCACCAGCGACATCGCAGAGATGGGCCTGCGGGAGATCAGCCGAACGGTCATGCAGGCTCAGCGGGATCAATTTTTTGCAAACCGTGAAAAAAGAAGATATGATGACCACACAGAACAACACGAAGCAGGCCGAGAAAGGAGCAAACAGTATGGAGGTCACTTACAGGATGCAGAACGGCTATCAGGTGCCGAACCTGCTGATGCCGCAGATGCCGGAGGCACATCTGGGCAAGTACGCGGAGCTGCGGAGAGCGTACCTGAAGAAGCACCGCAGGGTGCTTTACACCAACCTCAAGACCAGCGGCAAGCTGACGGAGCATCTCTCGGAGATCGAGCAGACCGCGCGGAAGATGGTGGAGCAGACCGTGGCGCAGATAGCACAGGCCGAGGGCGTGACGGAGGAACTGAAAGCGACCAATCCCATGCGCTGGACGGGGCTGATGAACAATCTCCGGCACAGCGCAGAGGAGTTGGTGTTGAACGATCTGATCTACGCCTGACAACCGCTGAACCCACAGAGGCAGGAAGTGATGAGCTTCCTGCCTTTGTCGATCACAGCGGAGATTATGTGCTGCTGGACCGTTTGCGCGCCGACTGTGACTACTTCCTCGGCGCTGGTGGCCGGAGTGAAAAGCATTTGTGGGCAGGCAATGTCCACGCGCAGATCAAAAAAATGCGGGAGCTGTATGACGCCCTCCCGGAAAAACCGGAATGGCTGACCGCAGAAGCCATTGACCGATATGCCGCGCAGATGGCCGCACCCTATCAGGTCGCAGCCTATCACCATATTGAAAACGGCTTTGACGATAAGCTGGACTATCAAACGCTGGAAGAAGCGGAGGCCGCAGCGCAGGGCTATGTTGCCGGTACGATGGAGGAAGATGGTTTTGCATACGACGGCGCTGCCGTCTATGATGCCGAAACACGCCAATGCCTCCGTGTCTACGGTGATTACCCGGACGAAAAAGCGCGGGAACAGGCCGCAGCCTTTGCACTGGAGCATGACACCGCACAGCAAAATACCGCAGAGCTTCCTGCTTTTCTGGATATGCACCTCATTGAAGCGAATCTGCTGGACGACGGCGGGCGCAAGCACAAGCGGCAGGAGATCTTTGAATACTTTCAGGCGCACAAGAATCTTGCGGAACGGACGGAATTTCTCAAAAACAGCTACAACGATATATGGGTGGAGGTACTGACCGACGGTGTTCGGTCGGGCTACCACGCCGAGAAAGACGGACTCAAGATGTGGGAGGGCAGCTACCTCTCCCGCACCTCGGAGTCCGTTTTTTCATGGTCGGTCATCACCGAAATGACCGAGGGCCTGATCGAGCGCGGTGAGTATAAGATCAAGCTGGGACTGCAAAATGCACCTGTTATCGCGGAGCAGCTCGCTTTATTTGATATGGGCGGCGACGAGCCGGTGTATGAAGTCTCGGCGGATACGCCCACCGGCGTTCTGACTCCGGCCCACACGGTGCCGCAAGAGGTCATCGACCAGGCGCTTTACACAGCCGGAAACGAACCCGGCAGCGCCGAACGCATTGCGATGTTCTATATGCGGGAGCATTCTGAACAGGAAAATATAGCGTTTCTGCGTCGGGAGTTTGGCACAGAAAATGGGCGCGGCATCGAGTACGAAGGCCGCAAATATGCCGTTTGGTTTCTGGAGGACGGCATCCACCTCGCCCAAGGCGACAGCGTCCGCACCGGATACAGCAAAACCGTGGTCTCATGGGGACTGGCGGCGGGCCGCATTTTGGGGCTGCTACGGGCCGGAATCTATCTCTCCGCCGCCGAACTGGCGCAGGCCCCTGACAAGGTGCTGCACGAAGCGATGGACGCGCTTCTGATGACAGCCCGCGATCTGACCAAGGAAGGCCGGGACATGGGGCTGCTCCCGCAGACTTTGGCCATCCACGACCAGCACAAGGGCTACCCGGAACTGGACGAGGACATGGTCGAGTTCGCAAAGACAGACGGTGGCCTACAAATGTTGGCGCAGGAATACCACGCTTTTCTGTATGCTTATCATGATGATCCGTCCATTCTGCGATACCGCCTTTCAGAGTACAACACCCACCGTATCGGCATCATTCTCAACGGCCTGCCATACTCGGAGCGGCACTTTACCGCACAGCCGAACTTTCTTCGGCAATACAAAATGTTTATCACGCAGGATGAGATCGACCAGTACTTTTTGAATGAAGAGACAGAAAGCCGTCTGGCGGTCTACTCCCATTTCTGCTATCCACACACATCGGAAGAACATCAGAAATTCATCAAATCCCGCTTTGGAGAGTACAGCGGCAGTGGTCGCGCCGGATACCAGAGTACGAAAACATACAAGGGCCTGGAATATGAGCGCGACTACAATTTCAAAAAATATGATGCCGTTCATCTGACCATTCCCAATGTTGTCAAGGAGTATGAGTGCCTGATCGCGCAGAAGCGGTATCCTGGTGAGGACGCTATCGCTAAAATCCCAGAGTATGAGCGTGGGCAGTTGGCGAGGCTTATTTATAGCGGCTTCTATGATGCCCCGGACGATACTCCGCGTCCCTATCCAAAGGGTGTGGACTTTTATGATGCGCTCCCTATTATTGAAAAGCAACTGGAAGATAGGGGAAAAGCTGCGGAAATGCTGGCGACTCTGACCTCTCGGTTGGATGGCATGACAGATGGTGATCGCTATTACGATTCCGTCCGCCGCGCAAAAGAGCGGCTTGCTGAGTATGTGGACGGCACTTTCAGCCTGTTCAACCATCGGCACGATGCATTACGGCAGGTCCACCCTGTTGAAAATTCTCCTCGATCTGAACCGGTGCTGCAAGAAGCCGCACCGACTATGGAGCCGGAAGTACCCACACCGATTTCCACAGGCACACGCCTGACCATAGATGGGCGGCAGTTTGAAGTGGACAGCGTAGACGATCATACGCAAAGTGTCTCGCTGCGGGATGTGACCTTTGAAAACGGGACGGGGTTCCCCATTTTTCGACAGGAATCCGTAGAATTTGTACGCGAGCATGTGGAACAGCCCAACGTGGAGAAGACAGCGACACAGGCAGACGAGCCGCGTGTGGTTCTCACACCGCCGAAAAAGAGAAAACGGAACACGATTGCCTACCCGCTGGACGCAGATGGCAGAAATTACCGCATCACCGATGACCATATCGGAGAGGGCGCGCCGCTGGAGCGCTTTCAGCACAATTTGGATGCGATCCGCACGCTGAAAACCGTAGAGGCCGAGAATCGCACCGCCACCGCAGAAGAACAGGCGGTGCTGGCGCAGTATGTCGGTTGGGGCGGCCTTGCCAGCTTTTTTGAGGAAAAGAACCCGCGATATGCTGAGCTGAAAGACCTGCTCACCGACGCCGAGTATGCCGCTGCCCGTGAATCCACGCTCACAGCGTTCTACACGCCGCCTGTGGTCATCCGCAGTATCTACGCCGCACTGAGGCAGATGGGTTTCAAGCAGGGCAACATTCTGGAACCTTCCTGTGGCATCGGTAATTTCCTCGGTATGCTGCCGGAAAGCATGAGCGGCAGCAAGCTGTACGGCGTGGAGCTGGACGACCTCTCCGGCCGCATCGCCCGCCAGCTCTACCAGCGCAGCAGTATTGCGGTGCAGGGCTTTGAAAAAACTGCCTTTCCAGATAATTTCTTTGATGTTGCCATCGGCAATGTTCCCTTTGGTCAGTTTCATGTGGCGGATAAACGGTACGATCGGCTGAATTTCCCCATCCACGAGTATTTCATCGCCAAGTCCATGGATCAGGTCAGACCGGGCGGTGTTGTCGCCTTTGTGACCTCCAGCTTCACGATGGACAAGCAGACTGCGTCTGCCAGAAAGTACATCGCGCAGCGCGCGGAGCTGCTGGGCGCGATTCGCCTGCCGAACAATGCCTTCAAGGCGGCGGCAGGCACAGAGGTCGTTTCGGATATTCTGTTCCTGCAAAAGCGTGACCGCATGGTGGATATTGAGCCGGAATGGGTACACCTTGCCGAGAGTGAGGACGGTATCCAGATGAATCGCTACTTTCTCGACCACCCAGATATGGTGCTGGGCGAGATGAAGATGGTGTCAGGCCCGTTTGGCCCCACGCCTACCTGTGAACCCTATTCGGATCGATCCTTAGAGAAATTGCTGTCAGAGGCCATTCGGAACATCCACGGTGAGATCACCGCCTATGCCCGCGAGGAGGAATTGGAGGGCGAAGATCATTCCATTGAAGCCGATCCCGCTGTCCGCAATTTTTCCTATACGCTGGTGGATGGGAAAGTGTACTACCGCGAAAACAGTCGTATGAACCCGGTGGAGGTGTCCAAGACCACCGAAAGCAGAATCCGCGGCTTGATTGAGCTGCGAGGCTGTGTGCGGCTGCTGCTCGAGTATCAAACCGAGGACTATTCCGAAGAAAAAATCAAAGAACAGCAAGCCAAGCTGAATGCGCTCTACGACGCCTTTACCCGCAAATACGGACTGATCAATTCCCGCGGCAATGCCATTGCGTTCGACCAGGACAGCGCTTATTTTCTGCTGTGCTCGCTGGAGATCCTGGACGAGGAGAAAAATCTAAAGCGCAAAGCCGACCTGTTTAGCAAGCGCACCATTCGCAGTCACAGGCCTGCTGAAAAGGTAGATACGGCGGTGGAGGCGTTGGCGCTGTCCATCGGAGAAAAGGCCCGCGTGGACATGGCGTACATGAGCAAGCTCACCGGCAAGGACGAGGAGACGCTGTTTTCCGACCTCAAGGGCGTGATTTTTTTGAACCCCGCTTACACCGGTGAGAACGATGGACATGAGAAATACCTGCCCGCGGACGAGTATCTTTCCGGCAATGTGCGTCAGAAATTGGCGGTTGCCCAAGGCAAGGCGGAACAGGACCCGCAGTATCAGATCAACGCCGATGCACTCGCACAGGTGCAGCCCACCGACCTCACTGCCAGCGAGATCTCCGTCCGGCTGGGCGCTACATGGCTGGACACCGAATATGTGCGCCGATTTATTTTTGAAACGCTGGGGACGCCCCGCAGCGCACAATGGAGCATAAAGGTCCACTATTCCGGCATCACCGGCGAGTGGCGTATCGAGGGCAAGAGCAAGGATCGCGGCAATGTGAAAGTCATCAGCACCTACGGCACCAAGCGCATCAACGCTTATGAGATCATTGAGGACACCTTGAACCTGAAAGATGTCCGCATTTTTGATTATGTGTACGATGCCGATGGCAGGAAAACCGCTGTCCTCAACAAGAAGGAAACCGCCATCGCCCAGAGCAAACAGGAACTCATTAAAGATGCCTTTGCCGAATGGATTTGGAAAGACCCTGATCGGCGCGAAGCTATCTGTAAGACCTACAATATCCTGTTCAATTCCAACCGTCCCCGTGAGTATGATGGCAGTCACATCAGCTTTTCAGGCATGAACCCGGAGATCACGCTCCGCAAGCACCAGGTCAACGCCATCGCCCACATCCTCTACGGCGGCAATACTTTGCTGGCTCATGTAGTGGGCGCCGGCAAGACGTTTGAGATGGTTGCGGCGGCGATGGAATCAAAGCGGTTGGGCCTGTGTCAGAAATCCCTCTTTGTGGTGCCCAACCATCTGACGGAGCAGTGGGCCACTGAGTTTTTGCAGCTCTATCCGGCAGCGAACATCCTTGTCGCTACCCGCAAGGATTTTGAGACCAAGAACCGCAAGAAATTCTGTGGCAGGATCGCCACCGGCGACTATGATGCCGTTATTATCGGGCATTCGCAGTTCGAGAAGATCCCCATGAGCGTAGAGCGCCAGCGGGCCATTCTGGAGCAGCAGATCGATGAAATTATGATGGGCATTTCCGAAGCCAAGCGAGAAAAAGCAGAGAATTTCACCATCAAACAGATGATGAAAACCCAAAAGGGCCTGCAAGCCAAGATCGACAAGCTGAATGACCAGAGCCGCAAGGACGATGTGGTCACCTTTGAGGAATTGGGCGTTGACCGTATCTTCATTGACGAGTCACATTATTTTAAGAACCTTTTTTTGTATACGAAAATGCGGAATGTGGGCGGTATTGCCCAGACCGAGGCGCAGAAAAGCTCAGACCTCTTTATGAAGTGCCGTTATTTGGACGAGATCACCGGAGGGCGCGGCATTGTCTTTGCCACCGGCACCCCCATTTCCAACAGCATGGTGGAGCTTTACACCATCCAGCGTTACTTGCAGATGTCGGCGTTGGAGGAGCAGGGCTTACAGCACTTCGATAGCTGGGCGGCCAACTACGGGGAAACCGTCACCGCTATCGAGCTGTCCCCGGAGGGAACCGGCTACCGTGCCAAGACGCGCTTTGCTAAATTTTACAACCTGCCGGAGCTGATGAGCCTTTTCAAAAATGTGGCGGATATTCAGACAGCGGATATGCTCAAGCTCCCCGTGCCGGAGGCACATTACCACAATATCGCCTTGAAGCCCTCTGAGTATCAGAAGCAAATTGTGGCGTCGCTGGCAGAGCGCGCCGAGAAAGTCCGCAACCGCGAGGTGGACAGCAGAGTGGATAATATGCTGCTCATCACCAACGATGGGCGCAAGCTGGCGCTGGACCAGCGGCTTGTCAATCCGATGCTGCCGAGCGACCCCGATAGCAAAGCTGCCAAGTGTGCGGAAAATGTATTCGAGATTTGGCAGCGCACCGCAGATCAACGCTCCACACAAATGATTTTCTGCGATCTGTCCACTCCCGGCAAGGAGCGGCCTATTGAGATGGTGCAAAAGGAAGACGGCAGCTTCGGCATGGCTCCGTTCCAAAATGTTTATGAGGATATTCGGACGAAATTGATCGAGCTGGGTGTTCCCGAAAATGAGATTGCTTTCATTCATAACGCCAAGAGCGAGGTGCAAAAGAAAGACCTGTTTGGAAAGGTGCGAAACGGTCAGGTGCGTATCCTGCTGGGCAGTACCCAGCGTATGGGCGCGGGAACGAACTGTCAGCAGAAGCTCGTCGCTTTGCACCATCTGGATTGTCCGTGGCGTCCGTCTGATCTCCAGCAGCGTGAGGGGCGCATCATTCGTCAGGGCAATGAAAATAAGGAAGTGGACATTTACAGCTACGTCACCGAAGGCACCTTTGACGCCTACCTTTATCAGCTTGTGGAGAGCAAGCAGAAATTCATATCGCAAATCATGACCAGCAAATCGCCTGTCCGTTCTGCCGAAGATGTAGACGAGCAGGCGCTTTCTTATGCCGAGATCAAGGCGCTGGCCAGCGGGAACCCCATGATAAAGGAAAAGATGGATCTCGACATTGAGGTATCCAAGCTAAAGTTGTTAAAATCCAATCATTTGAGCCAGCGGTATGCGCTGGAGGACGCTATCAGCAAGAGCTTTCCCGCGGATATTGCCGCGGCAAAGGAACGCATCTCCGGTTATGAGGCCGATATAGCCACGGTTAAGGAAAATACGCACCCAAACGCAGACGGTTTTTCTCCGCTCACGCTGATGGGTGTTACCTATGCCGAGAAAAAAGAAGCAGGTACGGCGCTGCTGTCTGTGTGTCAGAATATGCTTTCCCCGGAGGCGATACAGATCGGCAGCTATCGCGGCCTGACGCTGGAGTTGGAATTTCATAGCTTTAGTCAAGAGTACCGCCTGACCATGATCGGTCAGCTTCGTCACACGGTTACGCTGGGAACTGATGTGTTCGGCAATTTGCAGCGTATGGACAATGCGCTGGAGACGTTACCAATGAAAGAGCAGACTTGTCAGGAACAGCTTTCCAATCTGCAAACCCAGTTGGAGACAGCAAAGGTGGAGGTGGAAAAACCATTTCCCAGCGAGGAGGAGCTGCAAACCAAAACGGCACGGTTGGAAGAGTTGAACACGCTGTTGAATTTAGATCACAAGGAGTCAGAGATAGCAGACGCCGAGCCAGATGAGGTTCCACGTCCACGGGAACGCCCAGCGGCGCAGTTGGAACGATAATTTTTTTGTGAGGAGGTTTTATGGGATATCAGGAAAGTTGGCTCTATATCGAGCCGCAGCGCAAATTTGAAAAGCTGATCCGTGCCTATGAAAAGGCGGAGCAATCGGGCTATTACAACGTAGCTGGTGCGGAGCCGCGCTCCGTTATCGTTTTGAAGCAGCCCTTCGGCGACATCCCTGCGGGGAAAAAGCTGCTGTGGGTATGCGGCGACCGCGGCTTCCATTGCGCCGCGGGGATATTTGGCGGAGAACTGAAGTGCTCCGGCAGACTCCGCGTGATCCCAGTGGAGGAAGTGTTGAACGGTGCGGACGATCCGCGCATGGAAGGGCTGGACTTGAACAGTCCGGCACCCAGCGAAAATGACTACATGAAACGGTACAGCGTTGCCAATTACGCCCATCGCATGCGGGCGGGGCTGGCAAGGTAAGGAGGCTTTTAGGGTGACGAAAGAACAGTTGGAAGACAAGCTCTATGCGCGTGTGGAGCAGGAGAACGAGGCATACCTTGCAGAAATCAAGACGAAGCCGGTGGATGAAATTATTGCCAATGCTTATGAAATCGCTTGGCGCGAGAACCTGCTGTACCTTTTTGAAAGTTCCACCGGCCTGACGGAGAAACAACTGCAAGTCCTGCTGGAGATGCAGAACCCCTGTGCGGAAATGTATGCCGGTTGGCTAAAGCAGGACAGTGATGAGCTGGACGCGATCCGCGGCTGCATGGAGAATTGTGCGGACAATATTCTGCGCGACCGTGCGGAGAAGAAGTATAGTGATCCTGCTCAGCCCGTATACGGAAAATCGTATCAGGAAGCCTATGCCAGTGGTGAACTACAGGAATGGAAAGCAGACCACCGACGCAGCATGGAGTGTGCGAAGATATTCCAAAAGGAAGGCGGAGCTGCCTACCATGAGCAGATATTTCCTGCATTTCTGGAGAAATGGAAAGCCGCTTTCGGTAAAGAGCGCTGTATGTTTGTGTTGGCCTGTACCATGCGGCAGCGCACCGGCGACGGGCGATTCTATCCTCCGGCGCGAGAAGCCGCTGCAAAATTCAAAGCACAGATGGATCGTATCGCCAACCGCGCAGATGACTATGCCGTAAATAACCACTCCTGCATTGTCAACGCCGCGATGGAGCATCTGGCAAAGCCAGAGCGCAGCAAGGAAAACCAAAAGGGCCAATTTCAGCCGGAGCGGTGAATACCATGCTATACTTATCAAAAGCGCAGATTGCCGCCGCCCGCGAGGTGGATTTACTGACCTACCTGCGGCAATCTGAGCCGGAGGAGCTGGTGCATATCGGCGGCGGCACCTACGCCACCCGCACCCATGACAGCCTGAAAATCTCCAACGGCAAGTGGTGCTGGTGGTCGCGTAACATCGGCGGCACAAATGCGCTGGACTATCTGACGAAGGTGAAGGGCGTTCCCTTTTTGGACGCCGTGCAGTGTATACTCGGAGATTTACCCAAAGTGCAGCCTACGCCGAGGCCGGTCGTACCGCCTAAAACTGAATTTGTACTGCCACCCAAACACGCCGACAACCGGCGTGTTTTTTCGTATCTGCGAAGTCGTGGCATTGACGCGGAGATCATCAACCACTGCATCAAGCGTGGGCAGCTTTACGAGGACGCAGAGCATCATAATTGCGTATTTGTGGGCTACAGAAACGACAAGCCTGCCTATGGCGCGATGCGGGGGACACTTTCAGACAGCACCTTTGCCGGTGAAGTTCCCAGCAGCGATAAACGGTTTTCCTTTGCCGTGCCTCGCCGTGCCAGTGGTAAAACGCTCTGCGTGTTTGAAGCGGCCATTGACGCACTCTCTTATCTGACGTTGCTGAAGCTGCGCGGGCAGGACTGGCGCGCCGCCAATACACTTTCCCTCTCGGGCATCTACCAGCCTCGGAAGGATGGTTCGATGCGATTCCCGGCGGCGTTGGAGCAATACTTGAAAGATAACCCCAGCGTGAAGCGGATCGTGCTGTGCCTAGACAACGATGAGCCGGGGCGGGCGGCGTCCGCAGCTATTCAAAAAGAACTTTCTGAGTATGAGGTCATCGACAATCCACCCCACAGCGGAAAGGACTACAACGACCAGCTACAGATCGTGAAAGGGATCCACGGCAGGGTAAGAACCCGTGGCGGGGACGCACGCTGATTTGTTTTTCGGCTGGTACAGAACTGCAAGCGGCCTGCGGCTGCTTTGCAGTTGCAAGCATAGCATTTGGCCGTCCAAATGCGCTTGTTAAGGGGCAAAGCCCCCTAAGACCCCCATCTTGAAAAGGAGGAAACTGTGTTGCGAAAACGCGCAATCAAAATATCGGTCCGATTGAATGAGCAGGAGCATGAACACCTGAAAAAGCAGGCTGCGATCTCCGGCTACCCTATGGAACCGTTCATCCGCGCCCTCATCATGGGCGTGAATCTGCGCCCGCGCCCGCCTGACGAATACGCTGAGATCCGGCGTCAGCTTGCCGCCATCGGCAACAATATCAATCAGATCGCCCGCGCGGTCAATGCCCGCGGCTTTGCTACGAAAGAAGAAATTGCCGCGATCACGACTGCGCAGGAGATGATTTGGACCATCGCAGAGCGGCTCTGATATGGCGTACACGAAAGTATTCGCCATCCGCGCAAGACTGGATGACCGCGTAAAGTATGCCATCAATGGGGACAAGACGGAGCTGGGCGAGAAAATCAATTACGCAGCCGATTTACAAAAAATGAATTCCGTCCGATTTGTAAGCGCTTTGAATTGCAAATCGGCGGAAACCGCATTTGCCGCCATGCGCAGGACCAAGGAGAAGTTTTGCAAGACAGGCGGCGTCCTCGGCTATCACTTTATTCAGTCCTTTGCCCCCGGAGAGGTCACGCCGGAGCAGGCACATGAGATCGGATGTGAGTTTGCACGGCGGCTGTTCGGCGAGGACTTTGAGGTCGTTGTTGGGACACATCTGGACAAAGCCCATCCGCATAATCACATCATCGTTAATTCTGTGTCCCGCATAGACGGACACAAGTACCACTCCAGCCCGGAGAGCTACTGCAACGATGTGCGCGGCACTTCGGACGAGCTGTGCAGAGAGAACAATTTATCCGTCATTGCACCGCGGGGCAAGGGTAAGCACTACGCTGAGTGGAAAGCGGAGCAGGGCGGCAAGCCCACCGTGCGCGGCGTGATCCGCGACGACATTGACGCTACCATTCAGCAAGCCTACACCTACGATTCGTTCCTCATGCTGCTGCGAAAAAACGGCTATGAGGTGCGCCGCGGCCCCAATCGAAAATACACCACCGTCAAACCACCCGGCGCGAAGCGGGCAATCCGGTTGGACAGTTTGGGCGAGGGCTATACCGAAGCGGATATTCTGCGGCGGCTTTCCAGGCAGCGGCGCGGCGGTATGGCCGCGCCTATTGTTATCCGTACCGTCTATACGGTCAAGCGCTATCGTGTGAAGGGCAAGTTGAATACCGCCCGAAAAAAGAAAATTACAGGATTTTACGCACTATACCTCCGCTACCTCTATCTGCTGCGTGGAGGCAGACGGAAAAAGCTGCCGCCTAAGATGCCCTTCTCCGTTAAACGGGAGGTCATTCATTTGGAGCGGTATGAGCAGCAATTCAAATACCTTTTATCAAGCGGAATTACCACCGAAGTGGAGTTGGAGCGGCGTATCCGCGTGCTGGAGTGGGATATTCGCTTGTTGAAGGAACAGAGAAAACCACTTTATCGGGAAAGGAGGAATGCAAAAGATGAAGAAACGCAAGCACGGTACAGCGTGGAAATCGAACAGCAGACTGCCGCCCTGCGGGAAAAACGCAGGGAGCTGCGCCTGTGCCGCAGAATACAATCGGACATTCCGAGGGTATCCCAGCAATGCCGGGAGGCGCAGGCTGAACGGCAGGAGAATCTAAAAAAGGAGGAACATGAGCATGAGTACCAGCGGTGAAACCGCTGACCTGATGGTGCGTGAGGGCATCCAGATCACCGAGAGTGCGGTCAAGTTGGCAGGGCTGGGGGCGAAGAATCTTGCCGCCCTGTTGATCGCTCTTGCCAACGACAACCAGAAGCTCTCCGGTAAGACCAATCTCAAGCGCCTCATTCACGATGGTGAGGAATTGACGATTTTTTCTGTAAAGCGCGAAGACCTAAAGGGCTTTCAGATGGAGGCTAAGCGTTATGGCGTGCTGTTTTACCCCATCGTCAATAAGGTAGAAAAGACCGGTACGGTAGAAATTATGGCAAAAGCCAGGGATGCCAAGCAGATCAATCGCATTTTTGAGCGCATGGGCTACCCCGCACCGGTGAGGGAGGACGCTGCCGTAAAAAAAGAGAACGCCCGCGCTCCGTCCGAGAGCAGCTTGAAGGAGCGCGGGACTGGTGCGAGAGCGTCTATGGAAGCGACTATGGAGAAGCCTGATGAGCGCCCCTCCGTCCGTAGCCGCCTGATGGCTCTGCAAGCTGCGGCGGAACGGGATGACACCGCGCCCGCAAAGGACACCGTGCGGGAGACTATTAAAAAAGCCGTGCCCACGCGGGAATAAGAGTAAAGGAGAGAATTATGGCAAAATTAGACGATTTGATCCAGCAAAAGCAGCAGCGTGACGAGGACTGGAAAGCGAAGAAAACGGCAGAACGTGAAGAGCTGCGGCAGCTTTCTGACGATGCTGTGATGCGCGTTACCAGTGAGCCGAACGCCTATCTGCGCTATCTGGATACGCAGGCGATCAATCCGCAGTACAGCGCCGCCAACGTCATGTTGGCGATGGCACAGAACCCTGACATTACTTATATCAATAGTCTGGAGAATTGGGGACGGCTGGGCCGCAGCGTGAATCGTGAGGAGACCGGTTTGAAAATTCGTGTGTCCGATCCCTATGTGAAAGACGGGCGGCAGTATCACGGCTATAAGATCGGTCGTGTTTTTGATGTGACGCAGACCCACGGCAAGGCTGTGCCTGCGCCGCTGACGCTCCGCGACAACACGCCGGAGATGGAGGCGGCACTGAGCCGTCTGTTGGACAGCGCGGGCGTCCCCGTCGTGACCGACGCTGCAATGTACCAGGATGCTTTCTATGACCCCAAGGCGCAGCGCATTACCGTTTCTACCCGCCTAAGCGACAGCAAAACTTTCGCGGCGCTGGCTCGCGAGATCGTCCACGCCGGTATTCATGACCGCGGGCGCTATCCCTACTATTCCCGCGAGGACTGCGCGATGGATGCAGAGTGTGTCAGCTATATGCTCTGCCGCAATTTCAGCATTGATGTGCCGCAGCCGAATGTGAGCCGCGTGGGACAGGCGTTTGACGGCATGGAGGCGCAGGATCGCCGCAGTGTGGTGGACAGCCTGCAAAAGTATTTCCGTAGGCTGCAAAAAGACATTCAGCGGGAGATCTCGCCGCAGGAGCGCAAGCAGCCGGAGCAGAACCGGACTGTCCGCTGAGAAAAGAGGTAAAGAGTGTGAAAAAGAAACTTGCTTTTTTATTGTGCATGACATTGACGCTGTGCAGCACGAGTGGCGCGGTGCTGGCCGCGGAATCCGAGCAGGACGCCGATCCGGCATCTGCGCTGATCTCCGCCGCCGATATGCCTCCGAGCGTATCGGCTTATCCTGCTGAGGTCAGAACCAGCGAGGAAAATGGCGTCTATCATCTGGAGAAGGTCTACTATCTGACCGCAAAGGACGATCCTTCCACAATTCCCACCGCTGATTTTGAGCGTGAGGGCCGCACCTATACGCTCCTCGACATGCTGAAAAACGACCAGACGGAAACGGATACGCGGGAGCATATCGAGGTGGTCACGTTGGACAGCAAAACAAAGGATATGGCTGAGATTTTGAAGATGCTGGAGCCGAAGCTGGAGGTTAAAACCGAGGATGGCTATGAGGGTATCCTTTCCCTTGACCACACTACCATTCAGGTAGAGGCAGCGGGCTACAGCACCAGCAGCCGCACGGTGACGGCGGAGCGTACCTATCCCAACCTCTCCGACGCCGATGTTTCCCTGATCCCCAAGACTGTGAATGAAAATGGCCGTACCCTGACACTCGCGGATGTGAGCTGGGAGGAGGCCGCCACCGATCCTACGGACGGCTATGATATTCCGATTCGTTATACTGCCATGGCGAGCTATTCGGGGACCGCTACCAGCAAATATGCCACCGGCTACACCGTCACGGCGGACTATAAGGGCGATGTTACCCGTACAAGCTGCGACACGGTGATCTACACCGCAATTTTCTCCAGCACCGGCAGAGCGGAGGTCCTTCCTAAAACCGGCAGCTTCAACTGGATGTGGGTTCTGGCACCGCTCGGTGTGCTGGCGCTGGGCGGCTGCGGCTATGCCGGTTATAAGGGGTACAAGCACTACCTTAATAAGAAAAGAGGTTATGAGTAAATGAAAAAGTACATCACGACGCTGCTTGCCGTCAGCTGCGCGCTGGCGGCTTTTTCTATGCCTGTTTCGGCGTTGGAATACAGCTTTGACGGAGCGGATGCAGGTGAATTCGGAAAGCCAACGTCTGTTGAGACGATCTATGTGTCCAGAGAACCGACGAATATTGACCGCAGCAAAAACGCGGCCTATATTCCGCCTGTGTTTGGTTCACCGACATCTTACACGCTGAACGCAGGAGAGCTGCTGACGCCGAATCTTGTGGGTGATGCAGTATCAGACGGAAATATCAGCAGCGGCGGCGGTGCAACGGTGATGCCGCCCGCTGCTGCGGGAGGAACAAGTGCCGATGTTGGCACAGCGGGGACGAGTAAGTACACGGCTGTTACCAGTGACCTCTATTACAGCGGCGGCTATCTTGGAACGCTGAATATCCCGTCCATTGGCCTGACGGTCAGGGTGTATCAGGGGACGGACAGCGCGGCGCTTGTCAAAGGAGCCGGCCACTTTACCAACACCTCGATTTGGGATGGAAACGCAGCGATTGCCGGACATAACCGTGGCGTTAATAACCACTTCGGCAAGATCCACACACTCAATGTTGGCGATACGATCAAGCTGACGACGAAACTCGGCGAACGCAGCTACGAGGTCTATTCCGTTGCCAAAATCGGCGCGGATGATACCAGCGTTCTGAACGACAGCACCGAAAATATCATTACACTCGTCACCTGTGTGATGAATCAGCCGGACTATCGCTGGTGTGTGCAGGCACGACAGAAATGATCAAAGCAGAAATGGTTCCCAGTTTTTTGACATGCATTATTTTCTGCGATACCATGCTTCCACATACCAATTAAATATGGAGGCAGCGTATGAACAGAATGAAAAACATCGGACTTATCCTCTGCGGTCTTGTGCTGGGGCTTACCCTAAGTTCTCCCGCGGCGCGGGCAGTGGGATCGCTGAAAGTGACACTGTCGACCAACCGCATCCTTGTGGACGGTAAAGAAGTCCGTCTGACGGCGTACAACATCAACGGCAACAACTACGTCATGCTGCGCGATGTCGGCAAGACGGTAGGATTCGAGGTTTACTGGGACGGCGATACCAAATGTGTTCAAATTGAATCGGACAAGCCCTACACCGGCGAAGCGCCGGTGAAAGCGGGGACCAGCGAACCTGCTTCACAGCCGGAGGTCACGACGCCTGCTGATGAAGTTGCCGTCGCAAAGCAGGATATCGTGGACCGCACCAATGCGCTGCGGCGCGCAAAAGGTGTTGCTGCGCTGCGTGTCAACGATAAGCTCACGCAGGCGGCGCAGGTGCGCGCCGATGAGATCGCCGCGAGCGGCGTCTACTCCCACACCCGCCCGGATGGGCGCAAGAGCAACACCGTCACCGACAGCAAATACACCGGCGAAAACCTTCACAACATCTCGGAGCTGTATCTTGAGCAGCAGCACAAAACGCTCTCTGAAGCGGTGGTCGAGCTGTGGTCCAACTCCAAGGCCCATGCGGACAACATGACAAGCGCCCGCTACGGCGAGATCGGCGTCGGGCTGGCACGCGGTATTGACAAGGACGGCTTCGACTGCTGGTACTGTGTGCAGGTCTTCCTGCTGGACGGCTGTGAAGTTACCCGGGTGGATACGCCCGCGAACAAGTAAATATCAACTATCAGGAAAGAGCAGACCTTAACGGCCTGCTCTTTTTGTTGCCTCTCTTGAGAAAGGAGAAATTATGAAACCTATGAAAAAACGACTGTTGTCACTGCTTTTAACGCTGGTGACGATCTTGAGCCTGCTGCCGACTTCGGCCTTTGCCGCGTCGAAGACCGGCTCCGGCATCCAGATCACACAGGATCAGGCATATTGGTCGACCCGTTTGCTGGCCAACGGTACGCCGTACAGCTATCGTCCTCCGCTGGCAGACGGTAAGCTCGTGTACTGCATGGACAGCGGCCTCGGCTATCACTACGCCACAAAATCATTCCTTGATTCGTACTCGTGGACATCCGGCTCCGGCGCGGATGCGGATGCTGTATTGCAGTCGGCACTCACGAACAGCGGCCTCAGTGAGATGGATGCCATGACCGTCGAAAACGTCAAGTGGATGATGACCTACCTCAACGACTGCAAAGATTCCAACGTCGGCCAGCTTTTTATGGCCGTGCAGACCTACGTTTGGGAGAACCAGTCTTATAAGGGCGAACCCGGCGGAGACGGCGACGCGGGCGGCTACGCCAACGCGGACACCTACGAGCTGTACCTGAGCCTTATTGACAATCTTCTTGCAAAAAAGGCAGCTGAGGATGCCGAGTTTTTGAAGCAGATTGAAGCATATAAAGCACAGGGCATTGAAGCGTCCATCGTGGAGGATGAGAGTGCAAAGTGGGCGGTTTTTGCGATCTCGAGCAACCGCAAGAATCAGTCGTTCTTCAACTACTATGGGCCGAGAAAGCTGTCGGTCGGTGAGGCCAAGCCTGACCAGCCGGAGCAGCCTGTTGGTGGTACGGGCAAGATCACGCTTACAAAGACTGCGGCAGGCACATTGAAAGGCCTGCCCGGTGCGCGTTACAGCATTTATTTTAATGGGCAGATCGTTGGAAGCGATGTGACCAACGAATCGGGAGAGCTCCATATTGAGAACGCAGCCACCGGCCTTTGGACCTTCATTGAAACCGATGCCCCATCCGGCTTCTGTGTTGACCCCACGCCCAAGAGCGTCTATGTGGATGCGTCCGAAGGTGACCGCGAATACACCGTCGCGGCAGTCAACTACGCTATGCCCAGCATGATCCTCTACAAGGAAGATGCGCAGACGAGCGCTCCCGTGCCCGGCACTGTGCTGTCGGTCAAGTCTGTTACAGGCGCCTACTCTACGTCCGTTAAAATCGGTGAGAGCGGATCAGCCACGCTGGAGGGCCTGGAGCCCGGCGTTTATGTCGTATCCGAAGAGTCCGTGCCGGAGCCGTACATTTTGTCCCACACAGAGCAGACCGTGGCGCTGCGTCCCGGCAAGACCACAGAGGTCCATTTTCAAAACTACAAAAAGCCCGGTTTGGAGATCCTAAAAAAGAACATTGCCAATATGGATCCCATCCCTGATATGACCTATAAGGTCGAGCAGATCGATGGCAGCTTTGAGACTACGGTCACGACAGACCTGCGGGGCCGCGCCTTTTTGGCGGACCTCCCCGTGGGCAGTTACCGCATCTCAGAGGTAGGCGGGCCGTCGAATGTGATCCTCTCTGAGATCCCGCAGGTGATCTATCTGGAGGCCGGCTGCACCCGCACGGTGACCTTTTTCAACGCGATCAAGCCGACGCTCACTCTGCTCAAACAGAACAGCGTAACATCCGACCCTCTCCCCGGTGCAAAGCTGCACATCTACTATGCGTCCGACAACACCTCCACCGGCGAGATGCATGATCTCGGTGTGTTCTATTCTGACGAGGCAGGTAAGGTGGTTCTGGTGAATGCCGAACGCGGCTGGTACAAAATCGTTGAAGAGTCCTGCCCGCAGGGCTTCGGCCTCCTCGACGGTGAGAGCGTGCAGGAGTTTTATCTGGAAGAAAACACCAGCAAGACCGTCGTCATCCGCAATGTGCCGCTCAGTGCGCTGGTCGGCTTCAAATATGACTCCAAAACAGGAGCAGGCATTCCGGGCTGCCGTTTCGAGCTGCGTTATTTGAGCGGCAATACCAGCGGCACGGGCGGCACCGTCATCGGGACCTATGTGACCGGGCACAATGGAGCCTTCACTGTAACCGGCTTAAAAAAGGGCACTTATATCTGCGAGGAAGTCTCCAGTGATGGCAGCCACATCATTGACAGTGAGCCTCAGACGGTGTGGATCTCCGGCGAGGATCAGGACGTGGTCATCATCCGCTTTGGCAACTCCCCGTTTGGCAGCTTGCTCATTACAAAGCTGAGCGATGACAATAAGCGCAGCCCGATCCCAAACACCGATTTTCTGCTGACTTATAGCAATGGTACATTTGTCGGCAACGACAACGGTATCTATACAACGAACGCTGCGGGTGAGATCCTTGTGGATGGCTTGGAGCCGGGGGTGACGATCATCGCACGCGAGGTCAGGGCTGCGGCTGGGTACCTTTTGGACGAGTCGCCGCAGCACATCCAGATCAAGAGCGGTGAAACGGTGCATCTGCAGTTCCTCAACAGACCGTTCGGCAACCTGATCATCAAGAAAAACAGCAGCGCCCCGACGCAGGAGGCTGTGCCAGGGGCAGAATTCGAGATCACATACGCGGACGGCAGCTATGTCGATGCCGCGGGCGGTACGATCTCGAGCAATGGCCGCTATGTGACAGACGTTCATGGAGAGATCCGCATCAGCGGCATCGTCGGCACCGTCGTGGTGACCGAAATCAAAAGCGGACCGGGCTACCAGCTCGACGAGGCCAACCGCACGCAGACGGTGACGATCAATCCGGGCGATACGCAGACCTTGCAATTTCACAATACGCCGATCAGCAAGGTCGAGTTTATCAAGGTGGATGCGGCAAATCGCAGTGTGCGCATCCCCGATACGACCATCGAGGTGCGCAGACTCGACGGTGCGCTGGTCACGACGCTCGTGACGTCGGAGAGCGGTCAGGCGTTTGCCTCACTCGAGGACGGCAGCTACTACGCCGTTGAAACGGTGGCAAATCCCAAATACCAGCTCGACAGCACGCCCGTTTATTTTGAAGTCAAGGACGGCAAGTGCGCCCCCGTTGTGCTGACCAATAAGATGATCTGCGGCATCCTGATCCACAAGACGTCGAGCACGACCGGCGAGGGCATCTACGGCGTGCCGTTTATCCTCTATGACAGTGGACACAATCCCATTGCGCAGGAAGAGAGCGATAACGAAGGATATGTCCGTTTTGAGGGCCTCTCCGCAGGCCGTTTTTATCTGAGGGAACTCGAAAATGAGGGTTACGTCCCCGACGCTCAGGAAAAGACGGTCTACGTGAAAGATGGCGAGACGACGCTTGTCGAGTGGCAAAATACCCCTATCACAGGCCAAATCCAGGTGCTCAAGACCTCGGAAGATTATAACTCCATGAACGGCTGGCCTGCCGGTACGCCGATCCCTGACACGGAGTTGGAGATCTACAACGCCCGCACGAATCGTTTGGTGGACACCATCAAGGCAGATAAGAACGGCCTTGCGGTGAGTAAGCCCCTGCCTTTGGGCCGCTACAAAATCGTTGAATCCAAGGCCGGAAAATTCTACGGCCTCGACAAGACGCCAATCGAGGTGGAGATCGAGTATGCCGGTCAGATCGTCAAGGTGAGCATGACCAATAGATCCCTCTCAACGAATGTATCAATCAAGAAGACTGGCCCTTCGCAGGCGGTTTCCGGACAGCCGATTCGTTACGTGTTCTCGCAGATCAAAAACGGATCCAATGTTTCGCTGGATTCTTTCTATTGGCGAGACCAGATTCCTGCGCAGATCACGCTGAATAAGATCGTTACGGGCTCGTATAATCAGCAGCAGAATTATAAGGTGGTGTATAAGACGAATCTATCTGAGGATTATCGCACGCTGGCGGACAATCTCAGTACAAGCAAAGTGTATGTGCTGGACGCCCGTCCGGCAGTCCTCAGCCTTGCCGCCAATGAGCGTGTCACGGAGATTATGTTCGTATTCGGCAATGTGAGAGCAGGCTTTGCACAGGTAGAGACACCGTACATTTACGCCACTGCCCGCAGCGGCCTTGCCAACAATTCCAGCATTGTGAATGTGGCAGATGTGGGCGGACTATATGACGGGCAGTGGATTCAGGCGGTGTCCCGTTGGCTTACCACGATTTACGCTAAGACGACGGTGAGACTGCCCAAGACGGGATATTAAATCGTGCGTCAGAAAAACTTTCGGAGCGCCGCCCCGGTGTGGGCGGCGCTCTTACCGCTGGTTCTCTGGCTGGCGACGATTGCCGCCTGTGTTTATGAGGATGGCATGAACCTTTTTCAATGGATGGGGTGTTTCAGCCGAGCGCTGGAACACCCTTTTTCCGTGAGATGGACAGCGCATACGCTGAAATTCATGCTGGGGAGCGTATTTCTCTATGGTTGCGGTATTGCGCTTTACTACTCTGGCCGCGAGAATCGCCGACCGGGCGAAGAGTACGGCAGCGCCAAGTGGGGCAATCCGAAGGAATTGAATCGAAAGTATATGGATCATCAGCATAAGGAAGCCAACATCATCCTGACGCAGCACGTCCGACTTGGCATGGACGGCTACATCACTCAGCGCAACATGAACATCCTTGTGGTGGGCGGCTCCGGTTCCGGAAAAACTCGATTTTTCTGCAAACCCGGTGTTTACAGTGCAAACTGCTCCTATCTCATCACCGATCCAAAAGGTGAGCTGCTGCGTGCGTCGGGCGGGCTTCTGAAAAACAAAGGGTATGATGTGAAGGTATTCAATCTTATTGATCCGAGTCAGTCTGATTGCTATAACCCCTTTGTTTATGTTCACAATGAGAAGGATGTGCTGACGCTCATTGACAATCTCATTAAGAATACCACGCCGCGCAACGCTTCCAGCAATGACCCGTTTTGGGAAAAGGCTGAAATTGCACTGGATTCGGCGCTGATGCTCTATCTCATCAGTGAAGCACCGCCAGAGGAACGAAACTTCGAGACGATGCTCTACATGATGAACTTTGCCGAAGTGCGGGAGGATGATGACCAGTATCGCAGCCCTCTCGATATGCTTTTCCGCGCGTTGGAGGAAGAGCAGCCGAACCATGTTGCCGTTAAGCAGTATAAGGTTTTTAAGCAGGCGGCGGGCAAGACGGCAAAATCTATTTTAGTGAGTGCTGCTGTACGCTTGGCTGCGTTTAACATTCCGCAGTATGCCCGGATGACGATGGCAGATGAAATGGATTTTGGCAGCTTGGGCGAGAAGAAAAGAGCCATCTTCTGTGTGATCCCAATCGCAGACACCAGTATGAACTATCTTGTAGGTATGCTTTATACACAGTGCTTTCAGGAGCTTTATCACCGGGCGGATGAAAAGCATGGTGGTCGGCTTCCTGTTCCAGTGCGCGTGATTCAAGACGAATGGGCAAACGTGGCGCAGCCGGAAAGCTATCCTAAAATACTGGCAACCTGCCGCAGCTACAATATTGGACTAAACATTATCGTGCAGAACATTCAAAACATCAAGGCACTGTATGAAAAGGAATGGGAGAGCATTATCGGCAACTGCGATACACTTTTATTTCTCGGCGGCGGCAACGAGCCGACGTCTCTGGAGTTCGTTGTCAAGCTGCTGGGCAAGGAAACGCTTGCCACCCGCACACGTGGACAGACAAAAGGCCGCAATGGCTCCAGTTCTACCAACTTCCAGCAGACGGGACGCGAATTGATGACGCTGGACGAAGTGCGAAAACTGGGCACAAATCAAGCAATTCTGTTTATTCGCGGAGAGAGCCCGGTGCTGGATGAGAAGTACAACATCAAGAACCACCCAAATATCAGGCTGACGGTGGATGGCAAAGCGAAGCCTTATGTTCATAAGCCGCAGGGTGCGCCGAATTATGCACTGCCCGATCTGCCCTACGAGTTCAAATCGTTGGACGACTATGAATTTATCAATATGGAGGAATCAGAACATGAAGAAACTGAAAAAGAAGACGATGCTGAGAGCTGATAAGGTGAAGAAGTGCTATTGGACGGCGGCTGGGGCTGCTGTTCTCTGCCTTTGCTGCGCTACGCCTGCGATGGCGGCTGGCGGCGATCCGCTGGATATTGTAAATAACCTTTCCGATTTTATCTTCAGCATCATCAAGGCGCTGGGCGTTATCATTCTTGGCTGGGGCATCGTGCAGGTGGGTATGTCGATCCAGTCCCACGATGCCAGCCAGAGAACGCAGGGCTTTCTTTGCCTGTTTGGTGGCTTAATGATTGCCTTTGCGAAGGAAATTTTGAGTGCCATCGGCGCGATCTGATGAAAAGCTGCACCCCCTGTCCAATAAGGAACAGAGGGTGCAGTTACATTCATTGTGGTGTGACTTCTCCAAACAAAATGCGGATGTAGTCCTGACGGGCGTTGATGATACGGCCAACAGAAACAACTTCCGTTTCAATGCGGTAGAGCGCGATATAGCTTTCGACCACCAGCATACGCAGGTCAGTTTCATAGCCGGTCTTTGCCCCAATGGAAACGCCCATTTCAGGGAACTGCTTGAGTTGGGCGCAGCCGTCGAGGATGGCTTTTGTGATCCGGTTTGCAGCGGTGGGGTTATGAATCTCACTTTTGATATACCGTTTTATTTCCTGAAGGTCGCGTAATGCTTCCGGCGTATATCTTAGCTTCATTCGGCCACCCCAAGGGTGCGGTAAGCGTCTTCTTCGGATACCCAGCCATCCTTTTCAGCGGATGCCCAGCCTTTTTGCGCTTCATCCAGCAGGCGGCGCATGGCTTTGGCTTTCATATATTCCGCGTTCTCAGGCGAAGCCAGAAACGGCAAGCCCTCCATGTTTAGGGACTGTTGAATGAAGATGTTAACGGCGTCGGTAAAGGAAAGACCCTGACGGGCATAGATGTCCTCCATACGCTGCTTGACTTCTGGATTGATCCGCATTTGAAAGGTTGCGGTTTTTGGTGCAGATGTGACATTGATCGTGTTCATAGCATTCACCTCAACCTTAGTATATACCGAAAAGAAGAAATGTCAATACGATGTCATTACAATTATGGAGGTGGTGAAATTTGGATAACAACTGGATCGTAGAAAACCTGACCAACGCATTTACAACTTGGAACAGCAAAATGACGGAGATGTGGTCGCTGCTGACAGAATCGCCGCAGACTTTCAAAGGCGGCACGATCTGGCAGACGATTGTGACCATCAATGGCGGAATGCAGGCCATCGGCTACGGGCTGCTGGTGCTGTTCTTTGCCATCGGTATCTTTCGCAGTGCATCCAGCTTTCGGGACTTTCAAAGGCCGGAGCATTTGCTGCGGCACTTTATCTGCTTTGTGCTGGCAAAGCTGGGTATCACCTACGGCATGGATTTGCTGGTAGATGTATTTGATGTGTGCAGCGGCATTGTGGCAACGGCGGCGGGCAGCATCGGCGGCTTGACCGGCGCATCCGTGGCGCTGCCGCAGGAGATCGCGGACGCCATCGGAGATGTTGGCTTTTTGGCGAGTATCCCGCTTTGGCTGGTGACACTGCTGGGAAGCCTGATGATCACAGTGCTGGCGTTCATTATGATCCTCACCGTCTATGGGCGCTTTTTTAAGATCTATATGTACGCTGCACTCTCGCCTGTGGCACTGGCATCATTTGCCGGAGAGGGGACTTCCAATTTCGGCAAGGCGTTCCTTCGGAGCTATGTGGGCGTGTGCATGGAGGGTGCGGTAATCGTTCTGGCCTGCATCATCTTTTCGGCCTTTTCCTCCAGCGGTACGCCGGTGGTGGATAGCAGCGCCTCCGTAGTGACGCAGGTGTGGAGCTATTTGGGTGAGGTCATATTCAATCTGCTGGTACTGGTGGGCTTGGTCAAATCAGCCGACCACATCGCAAAGGAAATGCTTGGATTATAAAGGAGACGTTTATGGATAATTACCGTGAGAAGATCGTCCGTATCGTGGAGCGAGAGCTGAAACGAACGGAAGAGTATCAGCAAAGACGCGACGAGTACGGCAACGAGGAGTACATTTTGGGCTGTATCATGGTTAAGGGCGATGCTTTTCCGAAAGAGGTGATCGCTCATGCATTTGTTGAGGATATGGGGCTTGAGCTTCAATTTCAGATTTGGAGAGACGAGCCGCGAATCAGGCAGAAGCAGGCTATGTGGTATGACTTGACCTTGTTTGATGTGGAAGGAGACTTCTTTGGAAAACTGGAGCAAGGATACTCGATTTTATCGGTATCTGATCTTTTCCATTGCACCGCTTGGAATGCAACGGAATATCTGGCTGATGAGCAGAATCGAGATAAGGAAAATTCCTGCTGGAAGGGAATGCAAAGGTATCTGAACTATTGTAAAAAGCACGGCATTACAAGGAATTATCTGGTGAAGAAAGAGGGGTACGACGGAATAGATGCTATGCAGTTTTACGACAAGTCAGCCATTGCCAAATTTGAGAAGAACAGAAAAACGCGGAATCAGTGCCGCTGATGGTAACTAAAGCAGGTTACACGCCGCACTGTTGCCTGTGAAAAAAGAGGTGTGCTGTAGATGGTGGTGTGATAATAGTGATATGGGTGCCGAGTTGTTTGTATGAGACTGTATTGATTCTGTTAGCATTGGGAGTGTGGGTGAGTTAATTGACCGTGCCGCGAAAATAATTTGAAATTATGAAAGATAGACCCCTACAACAGAGAAAACCATACTGCAATCGCCGTAGTTTTTTTCTTCGAGCAAATCACCGTTAATCCATATTTTCCTAAAACCGCTACGGTCACGGCTTAACTGAGCTTTGAAAAGAGGAGGTTCCCCCTCAATTGTATATAGTCCCCGCTCATTTGGAATGGGGAGTGTGTTGACTATAGCTTGGAGCAGTGGGCGTAGTCGTTCGTGTGGGACAGAAACGGATACGGTGCCATCATGTGAAGAAAACCATGGATCATCAATTGCGGATGACTTAATCATGGAAATAGAAGGGGCAGAACCTGATGCACATTTCGAAGGTTCATATTTTGAAACGATATATAAGCGACTGTCCTCATACAGGCCAAAATTGAACACCATGTATGTTTTCTTGTCAGCTAAAAACCAATCCAAAATCTTAGTTGTATTTGAGCGAAAAAAGCTGTCGTTGCTGAAAAGAACATCGCAAGAATTCTCAGGAGTAATCTTCAAAGTGTCATTTTGTATATCACAAGAGTCACAATATATGATGGAGTTACGAGTTGTACGCATATTTGCACCTGCCTCTTAACGATATTTTCATGGAAATTATAACACAAGAAATAAGGGTGGTAATTAATGGAAATCAAAATCAACAAGGAAATTCGCGCCTACCGCGAAACGCTCTTTTTTGGACTGTCCATGCGGCAATTTGTATGTTCCGTTTTGGCGGTGGGCGTTGCTGTGACGCTGTATTTCAGTTTGAGCCGCGTGCTGGATCGTGAAACGGTGAGTTGGGTGTGCATTGTCGGCGCGGCTCCCGTGGCCGCTGCCGGATTCTTTCAGTACAACGTCCTCACGCTGGAGCAATTCTTGTGGGCGTGGCTGAAATCAGAGGTCATCATGGCGGGCAAGCGCGTTTGGAAGTCAGAAAACTACTATGAAGAAGCGATGAAACGAGAGGTGAAGAAACATTGATCTTTTTCAAGCATCGGCGCAGCGCAGAACGGGACACTTTTTCCGTTCCCCGCAGCGTCCAGAAATCCATTCCCATCAAACGCATTTATCAAGACGGCGTGTTTCAGGTAAGCGGCAAGTTTTCAAAAACTTGGCGCTTTTTTGATGTCAATTATGCCGTGGCCTCCCCGGAAAAGCAGAGGGAACTCTTTATGACCTACTGCTCCTTCTTGAACTCACTGCCCATCGGAGCCACGGCAAAGATCACGCTCTTTAACCGTCAGCTCAATCAAAAGGACTTCGGTCGGACGCTGCTCATGCCCATGCAGGGCGACCGCCGTGACCTCTACCGGAATGAGTATAACGCGCTTGTTTTGGGCAAGGCGGCGGAGAGCAACAATCTCATTCAGGAAAAGTACATCACCGTTTCGGCGGAGAAGAAAAGCGTGGAGGAGGCCCGTGCATTCTTCTCCCGCGTCGGAACTGACCTCACCACGGGACTTTCCCGTATGTCCTCCAGCGTCCGTGAGATCACGGTCAATGACCGCCTGCGGCTTCTGCACGACTTCTATCGTCCCGGCGAGGAACAGCTATTCCGGTTCAATTTGGAGGACACCATGCGAAGGGGGCATGACTTCCGGGACTGCATCGCCCCGGACTGTATTTCCTTTCAAAAAAATCACTACGAGCTGGGCGATCATGTGGGCCGTACCCTGTTCCTGCGGGAGTATGCCAGCTTTATCTCCGACGCGATGATCACGGAGCTGATGGACTATCCCCGGAACATGATGCTTTCCATTGACATTATCCCTGTGGCGATGGACGAAGCAGTGAGCGATATTCGCAAGCGCATTATGTCCGTAGAATCGGATATTACCCGCTGGCAGCAGCGGCAGAATCAGAGCAACAATTTTACCGCCAATATTCCCTATGACTTGGAGCAAATGCGGAGCGAAACGAAGGAATTCATGGACGACCTCATGAGCCGCGACCAGCGCATGATGCTGGCTTTGGTGACGCTGACGCACCTGGCAGATAACCTCGAACAGCTCGACCAGGACACCGAAGCCTTACAAGCCATCGGGCGAGCGCGGGGCTGTCAATTTAACATTCTGCGCTATCAGCAGGAGGACGCGCTGAACACGGTGCTGCCCCTCGGCCTCAAGCGCATTGACGCCACCCGTACCCTGACCACGGAATGTACCGCCGTTCTCATGCCGTTCAAATCACAGGAAATTCAAGACGCTGGCGGCATCTACTACGGCGTCAATGCTGTTTCCCACAACCTTATCATCTGCAATCGAGGAAACCTGCTCAACGGCAACGGCTTTATTACCGGCGTGTCCGGCTCCGGCAAGAGCATGGCGGCAAAGCAGGAAATGACCGCGCTGGCCCTCTCTACCGACCACGATATTATCATTGTCGATCCTGAACGCGAATACGGCGAGCTGGTGCGGGCGCTGGGCGGCGAGGTCATCACCATTTCTGCCTCTGACCCAAACGGCTGCCACATCAATGCGCTGGATTTGTCCGAGGGGTATGGCGATGGCAAAGAGCCGCTGGTGATGAAGTCCGAGTTTATTATGTCACTCTACGAACAACTCATGGGCGCGGACAAGATCGAGCCGCAGGAGAAGTCCATCATCGACCGTAGTGTGGGCAACATCTACCGGGAATATCTGAAAAACTATCAGGGGCAGCCGCCCACGCTGAAGGACCTCTATGACGACCTGATGAAGCAGGTCGACCCGGAGGCCCACCGCATCGCGCTGGCGCTGGAACTGTTCACGGTGGGCAGTCTGAATGTTTTTTCCCACCAGACCAATATCAACACAAAAAGCCGTATCCTCTGCTTTGACATTCAGGACTTGGGTGAAAATCTGAAATCGGTGGGCCTGTTGGTGATGCTGGACGCCATCTATAACCGCGTCATTCAAAACCGCAAGGCGGGGAAATACACCCATGTCTACATCGACGAGATCTATCTGTTTTTCGCCAACGGGAGCGGCAGCGGACACAGCATTACCAATTACAGCAGCGAGTTCCTATACAAGTGCTGGAAGCGGTTCCGCAAATACGGTGCGACGCTCACCGGCATTACACAGAATGTGGAGGAATGTCTGCTGTCCAATACGGCGCGTATGATGTTTGCAAACTCCGAGTTTCTGCTGATGCTCAATCAGGCCACCACCGACCGGGAGCAGCTTGCCCGCCTGCTGGGTGCGTCGGATACGCAGATGAGCTATGTAGACAATGCCCCTGCCGGTCATGGGCTCATCAAGGTGGGCGGAGCCATCGTGCCTTTCGCCAATGAGCTGCCCAAAAATACGGAGCTGTACCGCTTAATGTCAACACGCCCCGGTGAGGAGTGACGCCATGCGGGACTTGAAAATTAAACCCGGCATGGACACGCCGAAGGCAAAGCTGAAGAACCCTGCGCCGAAGGATGCGGAATCCATCCTGAAAAAGCACATGGACGAGCGGCAGACAGAGAAAGAACCGGAAAACCGCGATCCTGTACATTATGCTACCGACCGTGTGGAGGGTAATATGCGCCGCGGCGCAGCCGCAGCCGCCAATAGCTCCCGGCGTATGATAAAACGCTATCGGGAGAAACAGCGGCAAGGCAAAGAATATGTGAAACAGATCTATAAAACGGGCGGTGCTGCGACGGTAGAGAGTGATCCGCACAATCCCGCAGCACAATACGATAATTTATCGCCGTCAACCTCTGTACGAAGTGAAGCGGGCTCATACCCTCTCGAGAGTTCACAAGATGCAGAGGCCACGCCCCCGCGGGAGCGGGGGCGGCAAAAAGCTGTGCAAGACGCAAAGACCGCTTATCGGCGGCATCTTGCCGAAAAAAGAACGGCAGAGCGGTGCATTGCACCACCGCAGCCTAACTGTAGCGGTGCGATGGCCACTCCGCAAAAAGGCAATCAGGGGACGTCGGTTAAGAGTGACCCTGTCCCAAAGAATGGAAGACCCTTGGCTGGGGCCTCACGCACCATGCGTGTAAGGCAAGTCGCACGCACAACACAATCTGAAACGATTATTGCGCGCCGAGCGCGGGCAGCGGCGCAGAGAAAAGCGCAGTGGGCCATGCTTCGGGATGCCACGAAGGACAACGGCAATACTGCAAAAAAGCTGAGCAGAACAGCGGTGCAGGCGGTAAAGACTGTGGGCAAAGGCGTAGCGTCTGCTGGCAATTCGATCCTGACAGCAGGCGGCGGCGCGGCGGTACTGGTGCTGCTCCTGATGGTGATCCTTGTGGCTGCCATTGTTGCTTCACCTTTTGGAATCCTCCTTTCCAACGAGAGCCGGGAAGCAGGCGTCGTACCGATCTCTGCCGCGGTGGCGCAGATCAACTATGACTTCAATGCCAAGCTGGAAACCCTGCAAACGGCAGATGACTATGATTCCATCTCCGTTGACGGACAAGCCGCCGATTGGGTAGAGGTGCTGGCGGTATTCGCGGTCAAGGTAGCAGGCAGCGATGATGTGGACGCCGCGGATGTGGCCACGATGGACGCCGACCGCATCGCTCGCCTGAAAGCCGTGTTTTGGGATATGACCATCATAGCCCACCGCGTTGAGGTTATTCATCACCCTGGCAGCGGCGAGAGCGATGACGGCTGGACGGAAAGAAACCTCCATATCACTATTGCAGCGAAAACGGCGGAAGAAATGAAAACAGTCTATCATTTCAGTCGCAATCAGGTTGCGGCGCTGGCGCAGCTGCTGGAGCAGCGGGATCTCCTGCTGGAGCTGATAGAAGATGTGTACTCCGTCAGCGGAGACACGGCGTCGTTGATCCGCGGCCTGCCGGAAGATCTGTCACCCGAGCGTGAAGCAGTGGTACGCACCGCCTGTTCTCTTGTCGGCAAGGTGAATTATTTTTGGGGAGGAAAATCTCTTGTGATTGGCTGGGACGCCCGATGGGGCGAGCTGCGGCAGGTCACAGCGGCAGGCAGCTCCACCACTGGAACATACCGGCCCTATGGGCTGGACTGCTCGGGATTTGTTGATTGGGTATTCTATAACGCCACAAACGGCAGCTACATCATTGGCCACGGTGGAGGAGCTACCATGCAGCACAGCTATTGTACTGATATCAGTTGGGAGGATGCTCGGCCCGGCGACTTGGTGTTTTACCCGGATAATTCCCATGTGGGTATTGTTGGCGGCAGGGACGCAAACGGTGAATTGCTCATCATCCACTGCGCCAGCGGATATAACAATGTGGTTATTACCGGCAAGGAGGGCTTTACCTCTGTCGGCAGACCGCAATACTACTCAGATTGACGAAGAGGGCCGGCGCACAAGCGCTGGCCCTCTTTTTGAAGGAGAAGCCTATGCAAAAGAAGTTGACTGCATTTTGCACGGTATTGCTGCTGATCATGCTGCTGACGGTTTCTGCGTCTGCGGCTGCACCGCACTTTGAAGATGTATCAGCGGATACGCCTTTTGCGGATAGTATTCTGTATTTGGCGGACTGCGGGATTACCAACGGAACGGACAGCCATTTGTTTTCACCTGATGCGCCAATTACAACTCATCAATGGGCGGTGATGCTCTGCCGTGCTTATGGGCTGGAAACCAGCGGCACGACGTGGACAGAACTGGGGCAAAGCGCCATCAGGCGGGTGCATCAAAAGAGGTGGATGGAAGCAACGGCGATTTCCGCATCTGATACGCAGATATGCCGCGGTGCACTCTACAAAAGCGCGTTTGCTGCCGCTGGAGTAGCGGTCTATGATAACACGCTCTATGAGGGCGGTGAAGAGCTGCCCGATTATGAGAACTGTCTTCGAACGGGATGCGAGCTCCACTTATGCGATGATGATGCCGACCCTCTGGAGATTGTTACCCGCGGTGAAGCGGCACAGGTGCTCCATGCGATCCTGGCGCAAGAGCTTGTTGTCAAGGAACCGCCTGCACCGGTCACGATGGAAAATCGTTCTGGAGTGAGCACCAATGCGTTTTTATTGGAACTGCGCCGTGTGCCGCAACCGATTCTTGACGCGTTCAACGCACACGGCTGGCGATATGTTATCGACTATGATTACATAGCAAGTTTAAGCCGACGGGGTGGCGTGAGCTGCACCGGCGCGACCAGCTATGCAGATAAGACCATTTACATTTCAGAAGCGGGGGCGACACTGCATGAGTTTGGACACTTCCTTAGCAGCATATTGAACGATTCGGCGGTGTGCGAAAGGCTGTACTGTGAGGAAGCGCAGAATTCCTGCTTGAGAGCCTATGCAAAAACCAATGCAGCAGAGTATTTTGCTGATTTTTTTGATTATTGGGTCACCAATAGACAGAGCACCGTTAAAATGACATGGCTGCAAGCGTCAGCACCGCAGACCTACACCTACTTTGAAGCGCTGGAAGCAGATGGCTGGAGTTAATGAACATATAAAGATGCCGGGGACGGTCACGTCCTCGGCATCTTTTTTAGTTTTCAGCGCTTTCCAGCGAGCTGCGGATCATGGACGTTATCATGGCAAGCTACTTCGGCGTAGCTTTTCGGCACAGTTCCATGAGGGCGTCAATGTCCTGTGCGATCGTGCTGGGTAGTAGTCCCACCAAAAAGTGGGTTGGAGAATTTTGTATTGCAAACCCGGAGGTTCTCAAGGTTATTCAGAACAACAAGGTAATGTAGAAATCATCCTGTGCACTACAAGGCCCTCTCCGCCAGCAAATGCGTTTTCAGCAGCGCGTTTTGCAGGGCTCTATGGTCCTCATGCGACTGCCACCAGCAGGGCTGGAGAAAGTCCAGCACCTTTTCCGCCCACCGGTAATCCTCGCGCCGAAGGTCACCCCTCGCGGCGCTGCGCTGAAATCTCCGGTTCTGCTCCCGCACGGCGCGATCAACGCTGTCGCGGTTTAGGTACAAATCCAAAAAGCCGCACACGATCGCGGCCTCCTCTGTCGTATAAAACATTCTTCCTCCTCCAATCACAAACGCGTTCCATTGTAGCATGACGTACGCACTTTTGAAACTGACTGTTTCCACAAGATTCCTCGCAAAAGTTTTATACAAACAGTTGTTCGATTTATAGCGTTATGCTATACTGGTAGACACTAAGAGCGAGGAGGTGCGCCATGCAGCGGACATATATCGCCATTGATTTAAAATCGTATTATGCGTCTGTCGAATGCATGGAGCGCGGGCTCGACCCGATGACGACCAATCTGGTCGTGGCAGACCTAAGCCGCACGGAGAAAACCATCTGCCTCGCGGTATCGCCTTCCTTGAAGGCCTACGGCATCCCAGGCAGAGCGCGACTTTTCGAAGTAGTGGAGCGCATCAAGGAAGTCAATGCTGAACGGCGGCGCAAAGCGGGCGGCAACCTCTTTGAAAAAAGCTATGATGCCCGCGAGCTGGCTGCTGACCCGTCGCGCGCGGTGGGCTATCTTGTCGCGCCGCCGCAGATGGCGAAATACATTCAGATCAGCACGCAGATCTACAATGTCTATCTCAAATACGTCGCGCCCGAGGATATCCACATCTACTCCATCGATGAGGTGATGATGGACGTGACCAGCTACCTCGAGACGTATCACATGACCGCCCGCGAGTTGGCAAAGACCATGATCCTCGATGTGCTGCACACCACGGGCATCACGGCCACGGCGGGCGTCGGAACAAATCTCTACCTCTGCAAGGTCGCCATGGACATCATGGCGAAGCACGTCCAGCCGGACAAAGACGGCGTCCGCATTGCGGCGCTTGACGAAATGAGCTACCGTGAGCAGCTTTGGGATCACCGCCCGCTGACGGATTTCTGGCGTGTTGGACGCGGTTATGCAAAAAAGCTGGAAGCCATCGGCATCTACACCATGGGGGATGTTGCAAGGTGCTCTATCGGCAAGCCGAACGAATATTATAATGAAGAACTGCTCTATCGGATGTTCGGCATCAACGCTGAACTCCTCATCGACCACGCATGGGGCTGGGAGCCGTGCCGGATGCAGGATATCAAGGCATACCGGCCGGAAACGAACAGTATCTGCTCCGGACAGGTCTTGCAATGCCCCTATTCCTTTGAGAAAGCACGGCTGGTGGCGCGGGAAATGGCAGAAGCGGTCGCGCTGGATCTGTTGGAGAAAAAGCTGGTGACGGATCAGCTGACCCTGACGGTCGGCTACGACATTGAAAACACCGCAGGCGGCAATTTCCGCGGCGAGATCGTGACGGACCGCTACGGCAGGAAGATTCCCAAACACGCACACGGTACAGCGAATTTACCGCGCAAGACGTCCTCTGCGCGCAGCATCATGGATGCCGTTCTCAGCATTTACGACGAAAAGGTCAACCCCAAGCTGTCCGTCCGCAGGATCACCATCACGGCGAACAAGATCGTGAGCGAGGACGATGTCCCGCAGGAAGCCGAAGTGCCGGTGCAGTTCAACCTGTTCGACGATATCGCAGCGCAGGAACAGCAGCACAAGGATGAAGAAATCAGATTGGAGCGCGAACGCAAGATACAGGAAGCGATGCTGGGCATCAAGAAAAAATTCGGCAAGAACGCGATTTTGAACGGCGGGAGCTATTTAGACGGCGCGACCGCCCGAGAGCGCAACGGCCAGATCGGAGGGCACAAGGCATGAGCGGCAAATACGACGATATCATTGACCTCCCGCATCCGACCTCGCAGAACCATCCGCGGATGTCTCTCTATGACCGTGCGGCGCAGTTTTCACCCTTTGCCGCTTTGACTGGTCACAGCGCCGCCATTGCGGAAACCGGGCGGCTGACGGACCGTCGTGTAGAACTGGACGAATACGAAATGGCGCGAGTGGACGCGGAATTGCAGCGTCTCCAGGAGCTGCTTCCCGGCGGGCCCACTGCGTCCATCACCTACTTTGTGCCGGATGAGCGAAAGAACGGCGGCAGCTACCAGACCGTCACCGGCGAGGTCAAGCGGATCGACGCGGTCACTGGGGTGATCCAGATGACGGATCGGAGAGAGATACCGATCGAGGATGTTTTTAGCATTAAAATCAAGATATAGAAAGCAAACATCCGATTAACAGGAGGGAAAATACATGTATTATGAAATACTGCTATTTATTAGAGCATTCGATAGTTGATACTACCTTTTCGTTCAAGAAGCTCACGGCTTTGATTGTAAGCGTGAAGTCAACGAAAAGCGGGCGTTGCTGACAAGCATGCCAGATTGGTCTCACTATCAATGATGTGTTAATGTGCAACCTTGGAGCATTAAAAAAGAAACAAAAGAAATCGACCGCTGCTCAAATAGAGCGGCGGTCGATTCATAGCAGAGAGACAATTGAATCAGACGACCTCGCTGGGCTTGCCCCGCGTGGCGCATCATAGTGAGACTGTCACGATTACAGGGCAAGTGAACCCATGGGGTCCCACGGCTTCAAAACAATGGGCTCCTGATCCAGTAGCTTTGCCTTGTCTCCCAGTGTCGAACGGTTGACGACTGCCTGATAAACATATCGATCAAACCATGCATCACTGCAGACGTAGTAACCTTTGTCCCCGTTTTCGCTGCCCCAGCTGTTTTCAATTTTCCAGCGGGTCGGCATGCCGGAATCATCAAGATTAACGCCGGTAAGTACCATTGCGTGTCCCATGGACGAGAATCGGTAGTCGAGACCGTCTTTTTTGCTGATTTCAAGGTCAAGACTGGTCAGAAGCTCATAGTCAAATGCTCCGGTGTCCCAAATCCCTTCGCTTCGGTTTCCGGATTTTCCAACGTCGCTTCCGAACCAGACCAGTTCGCCGTTTTTTAGCTGGCGAATGATCATTTCCTTGAACTCTGCTATCGGGAGATTCAGATAGCAGACCTTTTCTCCGCCCACAACATTTCCGAGCATAGAAACAGTATAGGTGCGGTGATAAGGTTTGTCATCAGTCGGAGCATTGATGATCGAAACGGTTTCACTGAGAGCAGAACCGATGTAAGTTTCAAAGAACGTTTGAGGCGTATAGTCCCGCTCAATGTGATAATGCCCGTCTTTGTCAACATACTCAAAATCGAAGCGGCGGGGCGGCTCGCTGTAACAGCTGCAGAGATAACCGTAAATTTTATCCAGTACGGAAACTTTGTATCTGCTGATTTGTTCCAGTTCGCTGCCGGAAGCTGCCATTTCGCGGATGTGGACGGCAGCGGCCTTGAGCGCCTGATTGAGCAGGCGGTTCATCAGCATCGTGTTTTCACTTTGAGCGGTTTCCGGCATCGCGTCCTTGGGAACAATACCGTATTTTGCAACGAGATTTTTGAACATATCCCACTGCCCGCCGTCATGGACGCCGGTAGAGAGAATGTGGGCGACGACACGGTCGTCGGTCGGAAGAGCTACGGTTTCGATGATGGCTTCAAGAAAGAAATTGGCCCGTTCAAACTTATCCCAGAAAGCGGCGTAGCTTTGGGACAGTTCGAAAGAAGCAAGTCCTTTTTCCTTTGCAATCTTTTCACGTAAGAGATTCAGCGAAGCAAACAGCCAGCAGCGCCCGGACTTTTTCTGGTTTGTGACCGCAAGAGTCGGGATCTCAATCGAGAACTTGTGCCGCATCTGAGAGGCACCCGCGCTGACGTAAGCAACATCGCTCATGTCGGACTTGGAAAGAGCAGTTGTTGCGAGTTTGCGGACAGGATCGGCGTTATAGTGTTCGGAGAAAGCTTCAAGCTGTTCTGCGGTGATCGGTGTGGGTTGAGACATGTTGATGCATCCTTTCTTGTTGAAAATTGCTATCACTATACATGCGGAAAAATGGTTTTGCAAGGGGTTTTCCAAGATAGTTTCTGCATTTTTTTGACGGTGAAATAGTGCAAAAAAACGTTGTGAGCAAAGCCACTTTTTGTTGACATTTCCCACATGCTTCGCCAAAATAATAATAGCATCTGGGTGTCAGCGGGCACACAGATGTGCAAAAAAACGAGATGTCAAGGAGGAAACAAAGTGAAAAAACTATTCGCTGTCTTGCTGACCGTCTGCCTGATGCTCGGAATGTTTTCCGCATGCTCTAATGGCAAGGATACGGTCGATGACCCTGCAAACACGGGTGCAGAGAATGGACTCAGTGTCAGCAAAGAACCGATCAAGGACCTCGTGACCTATGTGGTCGCATCGCAGGAAATGAGCACGTTCAATATCCTGTACAGCCAGAGCACCAATGAGACGCAGGTGCTTACCAACTGCATCGATGGTCTTCTCTCTCATGACAACTACGGTAACCTTGTTCCAGCCCTCGCCGAGAGTTGGGAGTCCGATGACGGCGGCCTAACATGGACATTCCATCTGCGCAAGGGTGTGCAGTGGGTTGATTACCAAGCGCAGCCGCAGACGGACGTTGTTGCAGACGACTGGCTGTGGGGCCTTGAGTGGGTTCTGAACTTCTACAAGAACGGCGCCTATAACACCTCCATGCCGAAGAAGATGATCGCCGGTGCGGAGGACTACTACAATTACACGGCCGGTTATGAAGATCTCGCTGCCGATGCCGATGATGATGCCAAGAAAGCATACGAAGAGGACAAGGCTGCGTTTGAAGCCCTGTGTGCCAAGTATGATCTGCCCACCACCCGCCTGACCGAGGAAGAGGGCAAAAATCTTGACTTGACGATTTTCAAGAAGATGGTTGGTATCGAGGCACCTGACGATTATACCCTCGTTTATCACTGCACCAGCCCCATGGCCTACTTCCCCACGCTGGCTACCTATAACTGTCTCTATCCCGCCTCTCATGACCTGATTGAGAAGCTTGGTGTGGACGGCTTCCTTGCCTGCACGTATGACAATATGTGGTACAACGGCTGCTATACCATTACCACTTACGTCAATGCAAACGAAAAGGTGCTTACGAAGAACCCCCTTTACTGGGATACGGACTGCACGCTGTTTGATTCCGTGACCTACAAGATGGTCGAGTCCAAGGATGTCGCTTTCCAGATGTTCCAGGCTGGTGAGGTCGATGATATCACGCTTACCGAATCCAACCTGCACACCATCTATGACAACCCCTCCAACGAGTACCACGACAACCTTGTCGAATCCCGCCCGACCAAGTTCTCCTATCAGATCCATTTCTGCTGGGATAAGTATCTTGAAAACGGTGAGCCGGACACCAACTGGAATACTGCCATTGCCAACGAGAGCTTCCGTAAGGCATGGTACTACGGTCTGGATTTGACCCCGTACCTCGCTCGTACGAACTATATCAATCCTCAGAACTGCGCCAACTATGCCTATACCATGTCCAATCTGGTCTCCTTCTCCGACGGTACGGAGTATACCCAGCGTGTGATGGATAAGCTGGGCATCAAGGCTGACGGCACGAGTTTTGCCCGTTACGATGCAGCTAAGGCCGATGAGTACAAGTCCAAGGCGATTGAAGAACTCACGGCCAAGGGCGTGACCTTCCCTGTAGAGATCGACTATTACATCAAGGCATCCGACCAGACTGCACTGGACAATGCCAACGTCATGAAGCAGATGTTCTCCGACTGCCTTGGAGATGATTTCGTGACCTTCAATATCAAGACTTATGTTTCCTCTGTTGCCAAGGAAGTGCGCAATCCGCAGCTCGCGTCTTTCTATGTTAATGCATGGGGTGCCGACTACGGTGATCCGCAGAACTTCCTCGGCCAGGAGACTTATGGTGATGATAATGCGTGGTACTCCACTGCGTATTCCAAGGCCAATAACATCACGGATCCCGAACTGCTGGCAGTTTATCAGAAATTCACTGCGATGGTTGAAAAGGCCAGCAATACTACCGATGATATGGATGCGCGCTACGAGGCCTATGCGGATGCTGAAGCCTATATGCTCGACAAGGTTATCACTCTGCCGCTCTACAAGGTCGTTTCCTGGGAGATGACGCACGTCAATGACTATTCCAAGATTTACGCGCCTTATGGCATTCAGATCAACAAGTTCAAGAACTGGGAGACCTCGGTTGATCTCTATACCACGGAGGACTATGCCAAGCTGGCCGCCATCTATGAGGCCAACGCGGCTAAGTAAAGCCTATGTTCAAGTATACAATCAAGCGTGTGCTGCAGTCGCTGTTGACGGTACTCATCGTGGTATCCATCGTATCGCTGCTGCTGAGTTTGATGCCAACGGATTATTACTTCACGGAAGATGAGTTGATGAAGCTCACCGACGAGCAGAAAAACGCCATTCTATCAGCGGCAGGCCTGCTGGACAACCCATTTGAGCAGCTCTTTCATTTTCTTAAAAATCTGTTCCTGCACGGAGACCTTGGGGTCTCCCGCAGGATACAGGCAGGCGTTCCAGTGCTGACAGTCATCGGCGGAAAGTTCGGTATTTCCATGAAAATGGGCAGTATTGCACTGGTTATTTCGCTGCTGCTGGGCGTTCCGATGGGTATTTTGCAGGCAAAGTACAAAAATGGCGCGTTCGACAACGCCGGTACAGTCTATACGATTTTTGTCAACGCCGTACCGAGCCTTGTGTCTTATTCGCTGGTGCTGGTGCTGGGCGTGAAGGTCTTTGGCCTGCCAAGCATGTATTCTACGAGGCAGGCATTGCGTTCGAGCATTATGCCGGTGATCTGCCTTGCGCTGGGATCTATTGCGAGCTATGCGTTGTGGATGCGCCGTTACATGATCGATGAGCTGACGAAGGATTATATCAAGCTTGCCAAGATCAAAGGACTTTCCTCGCGAACGATCATGTTCCGTCATGTTTTGCGCAACGCCTTCGTGCCGATGGCGCAGAACCTGCCGTCGTCATTCATGTTGACCATCAGCGGCTCGTTGCTGGTCGAGCGCTTTTTCTCTGTGCCTGGAATGGGCCCGCTGCTGACTGACGCGATCACACGGTACGACCTTAACATGGTGCGCGGACTGGTGTTGCTGTATTCGCTTTTGGGTGTGTTCGGACTGTTCCTCGGCGATGTGCTAATGACCATCTTTGATCCTCGTATCAGACTGACCGGAAAGAGTGGTGATACCAGATGAAAAAAACTGCCAATACTGGCAGCACTGCTGTTGAGTTGGAAAAAGAACTCGGTATGAGCGAGGAGGAATTGTTTTCTTTCGCTGAGTATCATCCTGAGGAAGCTGAGCGCACGGGCTACAGCGAATATTCTTACTGGAAGAGCGTGTTCCGCAGCTTCCGCAAGAACAAGGCTGCGGTAATAATGATCGTTGTCTTTATTGCAATCTTCATCTTTTCCTATGTTGCCCTTGTTATCGGCAAGTATGATTATCAGCACCTTGTCGTCGATTCGAGCCTATGCTTTCAGAGACCCAATAAGGAGTTCTGGTTTGGTACAGATAACCTTGGCCGCGACTACTGGTGCCAGGTCTGGTATGCCACCAAGACGTCCATTAAGCTTGCTGCGCTCGTCGCCGTAGGTGAGTGCCTTGTTGGCGTGACGTTGGGGTGTATTTGGGGCTATGTGCGCAAGGCGGACCGCATCTTTACAGAAATCTACAACATTTTTGTCAGTGTACCCACCATGATTTATATGACGCTTATCGCGCTGTTTATCGGCCAGAGCTTCTGGGTCATGTGCGCAAGCATTATCTTCTTCCACTGGATGTATATGGCAAAAAATGTGAGGAACCTCGTCTTTATCTACCGTGACCGGGAGTATAACCTTGCTTCGCGCTGCCTTGGAACGCGTCTCAGCCGGGTACTTACGCGCAACATTCTGCCTTATCTCATCAGTGTGATTATTCTGCGTGTTGCGCTGAGCATTCCCAGCACCATCGGACTGGAGACCACGCTCAGTTACCTCGGCCTGGGGCTGGATATCAACATTCCGAGCCTTGGTATCCTGCTGCGCAATTCTCGCGCGTTTTTCCTGGATTATCCTTACCTTCTGATTTTCCCGGCGGTGATTGTTTCGCTGGTGACGATCACCTTCTATCTTGCCGGCAACGCTTTCAGCGACGCGGCCGACCCGAGAAATCACGTATGAGCGGAGTGTGAACATGGAAACTGCAAACAATAGGAAAACGATCCTCAGCGCAAAGGATGTGGAAATCCAGTTCAGCCTTCGTGGCGACCATCTTACCGCGATCCGTGGCTGCTCACTTGATCTGTATGAGGGAGAAACGCTGGCAATCGTCGGTGAGTCCGGATCGGGAAAGTCGGTGTTTACCAAGTCATTCCTCGGGATGCTTGACCGCAACGGCGCGGTTACCGGCGGCAGCATTTTGTTTGAGGGAAACGATCTTGCACAGTATAAGACGGAGAAACAGTGGCGCACGATCCGCGGCAAAAAGATCTCCATGGTTATGCAGGACCCAATGACCAGCCTTAATCCGCTCAAACGTATCGGAACGCAGATTCAGGAGTCGATTGAGCTTCACCAAGGATTGAGTGGGGCCGAGGCCAAGGCTGAGGCCATCCGTATGCTGGATGTGGTCGGCATCCCTGACCCGGAGCAGCGGTACTACCAGTATCCGCATGAGTTTTCAGGCGGTATGCGTCAGCGTGTCGTTATTGCGATTGCCGTAGCCTGTCATCCGCAGATACTCATTTGTGATGAACCAACCACTGCACTCGATGTGACTATTCAGGCACAGATCCTTGACCTGATCCGCAGGCTTCAGCGCGAACTTGGCATGACCATCATCTACATTACTCACGATCTCGGCGTTGTTGCCAATGTCGCCGACCGTGTGGCGGTGATGTATGCGGGACAGATCGTTGAGATCGGTATGGCGGAGGAAATTTTCCACGATGCGTGGCATCCCTACACATGGGCGCTGCTGTCGGCACTGCCGCAGCTGGGCGTCAAGGGGGAAAAACTGCCCACCATCGACGGCACGCCGCCGAACCTGTTCAACAAGATTGTCGGTGACGCATTTGCTCCCCGCAACCGTCATGCGCTGAATATTGATTTCAAGAAAGAACCACCGTTTTTCGATGTTTCTCCTACGCACAAGGCGAAAACATGGTATCTTGATCCGCGTGCACCGAAAATCGAACAGCCGGCGGCCGTGAAGAATGCCGTCAGTATGAATGCGCCGCAGACCTCTGCGGCAGTACATCATCCGCATGAGGACCCAGACCGTGAGGCGCTCATTCAGGTTCGTGACCTGCAGGTCACCTTTGGCACAGGGCGCAAGAAGTTTGTGGCTGTGGATCATGTCAATTTTGAGATCTACCGCGGAGAGACATTTTCACTCGTGGGCGAGTCCGGATCCGGTAAGACAACCATCGGCCGTGCGATTACCCGTATCAACCCGACCACTGCCGGTGAGATCCTCTACAAGGGCCGGCGTATTAACGGCAAGATTCCAAAATCGCTGGATCTTGAGGTAATCAAGGGTTGCCAGATGATCTTTCAGGATCCGCTCGCCTCACTCAACGAGCGTGCCAAGGTGGACTACATCGTTTCTGAAGGCATTATTAACCACCATCTCTACAAGGATGAAGCTGACCGTGAGGAAAAGGTGCAGCAGGCGCTGCGGGAGGTCGGCCTGCTACCGGAGTTTGCTTCCCGCTTTCCGCACGAGTTTTCCGGTGGACAGCGTCAGCGCATCGGCATTGCGCGTGCGCTGATCATGCAGCCGGAATTTATCGTTGCCGATGAGCCAATCTCGGCGCTGGATGTGTCTATCCGCGCACAGGTGCTCAACCTGCTCAACAGTCTCAAGCAGAGCCGAGGCCTGACGTATCTGTTCATTGCACATGATCTGAGCGTTGTCCGCTTCATCTCCGACCGCATTGCAGTCATTCGTAAGGGACGTATTGTTGAGCTGAGCGAAGCGGAGGAACTGTTCCGTCATCCGCTGCATCCCTATACGAAAAGTCTGCTGTCTGCTGTTCCAAATCCTGATCCCGCAATCGAGAGAAATAAGAAGCTGCTCGTTTACGATCCGTCCATGCACGACTATTCCGTGGACAAGCCCGAGTGGGTGGAGATATTGCCGGGACACTTTGTGTATGGCAACACACGCGAGATGGATGGCTATCGCCGTGAGCTTGCTGCCATGTAACTGCTGCAGTGCAGAGCGCCGGAACAAGAAGTTCCGGCGCTCTTTCCTTTTAAGCGGCAGTATGTTATACTTTAAAAAGGAGTGATATTATGAGGGTTGAAACGCTGCCCCTTTCCGAACATGCGGTTCTGACTGCGTATCTGCATAGCGACAGCCCAGATTTGCGGGCACTGGAGGCTGTGTCCCGTCCGGCAATTATCATCTGCCCCGGCGGGCGCTATGCATTCTGTGCAGATGTTGAGCGTGACGTGCCGGCAATTTCCTTTTTGAATATGGGACTGCAAGTGTTTGTGCTGGACTATTCGGTAGAGCCGTTTGCCGGAGATAAGCGCCCGCTGACCGACCTTGCACTGGCAATGAAGCTGGTGCGCGAGCGCAGCGTGGAATGGCAGATTGACGCGCACAAAATTGCAGTCTGCGGCTTTTCTGCCGGAGGACACTTGGCTGCGAGTCTCGGTGTCCACTGGAACGATTCCCAGGTTATGTCACGCTGCGGCACGGCGGATGCCGCATTGCTGCGTCCAGACGCAATGGTGCTGTGTTACCCAGTCATTACCGCAGGGGAATATCGGCACAAAAGCAGTATTGCCAATGTCAGCAGCGACTGCGAGGAGAGCTTGAATTACTGGAGCCTTGAGACGCAGGTCAGCACATCCACACCTCCGACCTTTCTCTGGCATACGATGACGGATAAAACAGTACCGGTGGAGAACAGCATTCTTCTGCTTCAGCAACTGCGTGCGCATGGCGTTCCCTGTGAGTGTCACCTGTTTGCCGAGGGACCGCACGGCATGTCCGCTGCCACGCGCGAAACCAGCAAGCCGTCCGCTGCGGTCCATGAATGGATCCACCTGTGCCGGAACTGGTTATCTGCGCAGTTTGGACCGCTCGGCGGTGAAGCACACTGAACAGAGAGAGCAATGATAGAGGAGAGGTCAAATGAAACGCTTTTTTGCGCAGTTAAAAAAGCTGAATGTGCGCCGTGCCGTGCTGTCTAAAACAGCTGCTCGCGTATTTGTCGGGGTGATCGCCTGCTTGCTGTGGGACAGATTTCTCAACAGCGCGGGACGGCTGAGTGTTTTGGGGCATGCATTTATGGCGGTAGGATTGCTTTTTGCAGCGTTTGCGTGGATGCACTATCTGAGCCTTGACGGGTTTAAGCTGTTTCCGCCTGCGGTCAGGTCGGTGCCAAAGCGCCGAGCGCAGAGTGGTATGACAGATGCCTTGAACGAGGACCCGGATGCAGATGTGCTTGACAAACAGGAACGCACATGTGCGGCTCTTGCCGCCGATTTGTGTGCAGCTGTACTGTTCCTTATACCATCCCTTTTTGCCTGATAAAAGAAGCGGCAGGGCTAAG